>SKEW01001752.1_pt1 | contig 12000 bp, 7 predicted proteins | sample 4841441 | NCBI WGS metagenome assembly SKEW01 (sample SAMN11008799, study PRJNA524170) | human gut metagenome | isolation source: fecal sample from pouch patient p41 | place: Israel: Tel-Aviv | reverse complement strand
GCTGTTAGTGGCACTACTGAGCTGAACTATCCCTTTTTGTGTCGTGGTTGCATCCTGGGCTGTATACTTCCCGTTAGCCAGGTCATATGCAGCCTTGACAGCTTTTGGTGTGGCGGCCAGCACTTCAGACGTGCTGTTAGTAGCACTACTGAGCTGAGTGATGCCTTTCGCTGTCAATGAAGCTGTTGGCACACCAGTGATCTGATTCCAGGGGTGTGTATGACTGGATGGTGCCTTTCCGGCTGCTAGATCGTATGCAGCTTTAACCGCTTTTGGAGTTGCAGCTAATGTTTCAGAAGTGCTGTTGATGGCACTACTAAGTTGTACAATGCCGCTCTGAGTGAGGCTGGCTGCTGGTACGTCGGTAATCTGGCTCCAAGGGTGGTTATGGCTGGCGTTGGCACACTCTGCAAAGCGAGCACTTAACCAGGAACTCAACCAACCGTCTCCCCACTGACTGCCATACACATCACCACCGGTGCTATAACGTGCATCCCCTATCAGAAGCTCTTTTAATGAGGTAATACTTCTTTCCGTGAAAAGGAACACACGCTGGCCGTTGGCGAACACGGACAATACGCCGTCTCCTTCCTGTTTAATTCCGGTATCGTGATCGCCCAGCGTCAGAGAGTTCCCCCCCAGTCTGTTGTTGGTATTGATGCCGAATGCAGAGGTCTGCGGCAGATTAAGTTTACCTGTCATGGTGTCGCCATCTTTGGCAACTTTTTCTCCAATCAGGCGAGTCACTGTCGCGGAAAAGTTCGGATCATTACCAAGCGCGGCGGCCAGTTCGTTCAGAGTGTTAAGTGCATCAGGTGACGAATCTACAAGTGCGGCAATCGCGGCCATAACGAAAGCCGTGCTTGCGATCTGGGTATTATTAGTCCCCTGTGGCGCTGTTGGTGTTGTTGGCGTTCCTGTCAGATTCGGGCTGTTGATCGGGGCTTTTGTATCAACCAAATCATGGAGAGTTTTGACAGCCAGAGGTGTAGCCGCTTTTCTTTCTTCTGTACTGCTTATTTCATTAGAGAATTCGACACCAACAGCACGGTTAACCCGGTATTTAAGCACAATCATTTCTTTAGTCACAGCCGTTGCGCCGCTAGGCACGATAACTCGACATAATTCAATTTGATTCTGCCCAATAGTATTGTCCGTACGCGCGTAAATTCTTGCAGCACTGACAGAAGATGCGCTATCTACCTGTGTCGTTTTTACACCATGTTCAAAATTGGCTTCCAGCACAATAATGTTGGTAGCCCCTGCCTTTACCGAGACAGTCACATCTTCTATTTGCTGAACGGATATCTGAACATTATTTACATCTACTGAAGCAGCCCCTTTACCTTCTGAGTTTTCAGAAGTTATACGGACACTCAACCCTGTGCCGGGAACCGGTTCAAATCCACAGTAAAAGCCCGGCAAAACAATATTTTTAAGTTTTCTGTTAAGAGCCGAACTACTATAGAGTTCGAAATATTGAACATCAGCAAGCAACGGCTGTGAGACACCAGAGGATAGTGTCATTATGTTGTTCGTTTTATCAGCACCCATAATCAACCCTCAACTTGCTCGATTGTCATGAGAATACTGTAACGTTTACCTTTATAGAGGGTGTCTTGCTGGGTGCAAAGCACAGCAAAAGCCTGTTCCTCAGCATCCACAAGCACAAGCGTGTTAAAGTCGTAAGGCGTGTTATCCGGCATTCTTTCTTGAGGGAAGGCTGCATTGATAGTGATAATCCCATCCACACTGGACAATATCAGATCGGACACAGCAAACTGTTGAGCGTTACTCAATTTAAAATCGAGTGGAATGTCCGCTATATTCCAGCCTCCTGCACCATTAGCAGTTACCAGACTAGATTTGCACCAATACGCCTTAGAGATAACAAAACGCGCACCTTTGCCGATCGCCGACTCAGCGCGGCGTGAATAATAGTAGGAAAGCAATTGCGCCTTATACAGGCGGTTACCATCTCTTGCCTTTAAATTTTCAGCCATACGAACATAGCCCCTTCATAAGCAATGAACCAAAGGAGAGTATGCTCAGTTTGTGATTTCCGTTGTTCTTCCCCCGCATTTGGGGGAAGAATTATTAAACAGGTTGAAGGTGGTAATCCAAAGGCCACGCATCGAGTGGGGTTACATCAAGATGTAATTGCTTTTCTGCCGTTCTGTTCGGTATGGCGTTAAGAGAAATATTGTTTACCTGGCAGGAGGTATCACTACGGGATAGCATATCAGCCATACTCTCAGTAACATAAACACCTTCAATTACCGAAACATCCGTAGACAGGCAATTTAGTATTTCTGCCACTTCAGGGAATACAGCACTAAGCCGAAACGAGACGCCATCAAAAACAATATGCAATGGCAACAAAGGGGCTATTACTGTTTCGAAGTCAGATAACAATTTCTGCACAGCGGCTTCTTTATCCTGCTCTCCATATGAGCGATATAGCTTGTTCTGATCAACAACGACCAGCCCCCTTGATGTCAGGAAGAACTCACCGAATTGAGCCTGTGCCGTAGGTATTTCTATTTCGGTCGCAAAATATGAACCATAGGGGTGTTTTTCTATATTTACAGGTGCATACAGCGGTTCCCAACTAACAGGAATACAACCGAATTCACGCCAGAATGTCTGCTCAATAGGCAAGATAGTACCTTTAAAGTGCACTTCATCTAAACGCTGCGCCAGAAGCATTGGCCTACGGGCATTATCTTTTTCAGTGATAACGAAAAAACGCCCGTATTCAGCAATGCGGGCATCCATATCCTCACTGTCCATAGTGAAGAAGGATTTTCTGTTACTTATTCTTGTTAATATTGGTTCTACTGCCTCATTCCAGACATCCTGTAAAGCGTCTATAAAGGCACTCCAGAGATGTGAATCCTGCTTTACTTTAGTTAATCGTTCCTTAAGCCAATTATCTTTCATGCTAACCTCATTACGGGTAAGAAATGCTGAACGTGGAAGATTTCACGTCAAGATAAATGAAGTCATTAAAGTAAACTGCATCTTTCATATTTTGTATTGTTATGTCATAAGAGAGAAACATATCCAGCGATTCTATTACTCGCCAAATATCTTTAACTTTTACCTGTGCATAACATTGCTGAGAATCATCATCACTCTGTAGTAATAAACTAAATGATGACGAATCACGACCAAAATTATCTTCCAATGCTGCTTTAATAGCATTTTGAGCGTCGTCTATCAGAACATTTTTACGTGCAATACCTGTAAAATTTATAGTAAATGGCTGTTCATTTGTATCTACATACTCGAACCGCTTGTTCAACTCATTTGGAACATTCTCTAGAGCTTTCAGTATTTCTGATTTTAGCTGAGCCTGGCTTACACCCGGCTTATGTCCGCAAAAGAAAATTTTGTTGATGTTTCGAACGTCAAACCCAGTTATTCTCTCTTGTAACGCTTCGCCCCAAACGTTCAACCATGAAGTTCCATGAACAACATTCTGAATGAATTGGCGATAATCACCGCCCCATACCACTTGTTCATCGTATGCAACATAATACTGAGCACGATTTCGAGTTTCTTCTGTAGTTTCCATACCACTACCACCGGTAATGATCGAATCAGTTTTAAACTCAAGTGACTCCACATATTGAGCGATATTTCCAGCCGGTTCTAACTTTTGTCCTTCAGCCAAAGTATAGTCGCCAAGGCTAGCCATAACATCGATTCGAACCTGACAGCCTGCTGGAGGCATCATACCCATAGAACCATCACCAAACTTGACTCCAAGTTGTTCTGTAGGTTTATATGCCAATGAATAGTGCTTACTCTTGTCTCTGGACATTCTAAATAATGGGTTATATGTCCATTTTTCTTCTACGCCATCTGTAATAACATAAACATCCAGGCTAGAGACTTCTTTTGTTAACTCTCTGGAAAGCAACAATGTCAGAAATAAAGTTTCCTTCTCAATATCAAATGTAACGCTAACAGCTTCATGCTGTTTAGTTTCTACGCCAGAAACAGTTCCTCCAGCAGGAATTACAACACTGTTAATAATTGCCAAAGGTGTTTGGTCATTGGCAAGCAATTCAGCCCCGGCTGGTAATGTAATATCCCGATCAGTTTTATTGGTTATAGACGTTGTTCCGTATGAAGCACTAACAAATCGCCCTACGTAGCTACGGTCTTCAGCAACCGCTAAAATACTTGAGCGGCGCGTAGCCGTTGAAATAAGTCCCTCAGTGAGGCCACGGCTTGCAAATGTACGGGCAATATAAATAAGCTGTGATCCGAATATAGCGTGCATCTGCACAAACTGACTATTTACAAATCGTGACCACCATGTGTTTTCATTTAACTTAGCGTTAAATTTGTCCAGTAATTCTGTAATCGTCACGCGCCCACCCCACTTGATTTCTGCATAACAATATCCATGCTCCCACCTTTCGCATAAAAACTAATTAATAAAGAATCTTCAGAAATTGATGTGCAACGAATCCCCTGCACATCCAAACCTGGCAAGTCTTGTCGTAGTTTTTTCATCATTCTCCCTTCAATAGCCACTTCAACTATGTGCGAAGTTTCAGAGCCGAATGGTTCATGCTTAAATTCTTCCATTGGACTCCCCCAAGAGGGTAAACCATAAACACTCCCTTCAGGGGTTCGTAGCCACTCGTCAAGTCGGGCCATCCATGCTGCGGTACTTCCTTCTGCAATAATGACACCGCTCTCATTCGTTTGAAGTCTTGCGTCTATTTCGTAAAGCATCAGTATTAATCCTCAAGCAGAGCATCCAGCGACTGGTCATTAATAGTTGTGCTCGCACGTGGTCGCGGCTGCGGCTGCGATGTTTTGACAACATTATCCGGATCGCCTTTTGTATTGTTCTTGTTCACATTCAGCAGATCGTTCAGGATAGAGCAGATGTTATCCAGCGCCTTCAACATAGCAGGATCGTTATTTATAGTGTCAGTAGTTAATGGTTGTCTTATTCCGCTTCGTGCGAGATCGGTTACAGTAGGGAGTTGTGGCGGCATAGCAAGAAAAGGTTCTTGCACAGCTGAAGCAGAGCCAAATATGGCGTTATTGGCACCAGTTGCTATTCCCCTAATGCTATTAGCGGTTTGTTGAATCCCCCCATTCAACCAGTCTCCAACATTTCTTGTTAATGGGCTAATAGCTCGCGCAATCGCACTATTCTGCCCAGTAGACTGCATTACAAGATCGTTCAATATCCCTGTACTATCAATCCCCCCAACAAGTCGTGAAAGGTTATCGCCAACGGCAGGAATTACTGCGGTTCCTGTCTGTTTAAGCCCTGACACCGTGGAATCAAATAGCGAACCAAAGAAGCTCTTATCCTCACCTGTAACCACCTTGTAGCCGTTGTCATAAATCTGCACATCACTTGGTGCCGTGATAGTTCGTTTTCCAGAGGTAACTACTGGCGCAGCTCCCGCCATAGCCTGGTTGATTGCTAGAGCCTGCTCCTGCTGTGGGGTTTTCGGTGCTGGCGCTGCAGACGAAAAGCCCGCCATAGCCTGGCTGATTGCCAGAGCCTGCTCCTGCTGTGGGGTTTTCGGTGCTGGCGCTGCAGACGAAAAGCCCTCCATAGCCTGGTTGATTGCCAGAGCCTGCTCCTGCTGTGGAGTTTTCGGAGTAGAAGGGGATACTTGATCTCCCGGAAGTAGATCAATGATTTCTGTATCGTGATTAACAGTGCGTTTTTGTTGTATGGCTGTTGCGATATCAGCCACTTGAGAAGCTTTTTTAAATCCAAAAGATTTACCGGTTAAGCTGGATATCTTTTCAGTAAGAGCCTGATCCATTCCTTTCGCTTTTTCGGAAAGCGAAGATATAGAACCAAACGAAGTAGCTAACGCAAAATCCTTTACCAGGTCCAGACTTGTTCCAGCAAGGCTGGTAGCCGCGCCGCCAAATAAATTACTTGCACCACTGATTCCGCTTTCATTTATTGTGATTAACCGCTCAAGCAAACTCGATGGAGAGCCGGTATTAACATCAGCGTTCTCTGGATTAATCGGTTGTGGTTGGTTACCTGTTTTTTGTGGCTTTTTGACTGCCTGGGCATGTTGTGCAACCTCAATTGGCTGTTGTGTTGCTGTCGGAACGGCATTCAAAACTGGTTGAGCTGGAGATTTTCCATTAGCATATTTTACCTTGCGACCAACACTATATTGCGAATCGCGGGCAATTAGCTGACCACCATTTTCTTTCTGAATTTTATTAATCCGCGCCAATGTTTCGTCAGAGAATTGTCCCTCCCATCGACCAGTGTTTGTGTTAAATGCTCCAAGTGCGTTCTTAATGAACTCATTATTAACTGCCGGATTTCCGCCTTCTTTCGTCGCAATTGCACGAACTAATTGCGTCATAACTTCTGGTTTGCTGACATCTATTTTTTCATTAGGCGATACACCAAGATATTTACTGACGTTATCAATATATTGGTTAGTATTGTTCTCATTTGGCGGTGCCCATTTTGAAATGATGCTGGATACCGTCTGTAACTTCTGATATCCCGCTGCGGCACTGGTGCCGTTGTAATAGCTGGAAACCTGGTTTGCCAGTGCCCTGATCCCTTCTTCAGGTGTGTTAAATCGCGCAAAACGTTGTTCACCTTTTGCATTTGGCGATTCCAGCGTCGCCCCTTCCTGGTTGGCAAAAACAAGATTGCCGAGATTATTATTTCGGTAATTGCGGTTTTTAGCGTTGCTGCCGCCAATATTCAGATCCGCTGCAATGGTGTTGTTGGCAGGTGCACTAAATTCAGTTGGAGAAGTATACCCGTGCTCACCAACTCCATCCTCGCCATTACGCCCACCTTGTAATTGTTCACCAAGAGAATGAATCGCATCGACAGTTTTTTTTGTGCCGTCTTCAACAGCTTTTTTTACTTGTTTCGTGTTTTCGTCAGTGGATAAAAATGTATCCTTAAGGTTACCAAAAACAGATTTGGTGATATCTACCGCGCCGTTAACACCACGAGCAATATCTCCGGTATCAAAATTCTGAAGTTTTTCACCTGCTCTTTCAAATCCTAGCGCAGAAATTCCTTTCCCTATCAAGTTCGTTGCGCCCGACACCAAGCCCCCCATATCGAGCACATTAGCTGTTGCGTAAGCCGTTTTTTGCTGTTCGGATACAGCATCATCGTCACTTAATCCAAAGGCTGCCTTTTGCGCATCTGTATCAGTGTAACCATCTATAGCGTCATATCCCGCCATAGCCAGCGATCCGATGATCGGGATAGCTCTTGCAGCTGTAGAAGCAGCTGATTTAACACCTATTTTTGCAGCACTTTTGAGGGCTACGGATTCGGTTTTTTTCTTTGCAACAGTTTCACCTGTTTTAATTGTGGCCTCTTCGGCAACAACACCTGCTGGCTTAACTGCCTTTGCTGTGTTTTTTGTTTCTTTAGCAATACCCTTAGATGCGTCGCTTGTGGTGCTGATGTCTTTGGCTTTACTAACCTTTGTTTTAACAGTCTTTGCAGCTCCGGCACCAGCTCCAGCAGCAGCGGTTCCGGCAGCGGCTTTTTCACCAACAGAAAGGGCTTTTTTCCCCAGATTGCGACCTTTCCTTTTCGGTTTGTTCCGTTTATTTTTACCAGCCTGATCGCCAATATTGATTTTATTTCTTCTGCTTGCTCGATTTCTCCAGAGATCACTTAAGCCGAACTTATTCCCAGAAGATACTGATTTGCGTAGCTTAACTACTTCGTCGGAGACATTTTCCAGACCATCAATTATTTTGTTGTCATTGGTCTGAAGAATTTTTGTTTGCTCTTCTACTGCTTGTGCTGATTTTGTCTCAACAGCATTATTAAATGCTGTTGCAGAGGTTGCTTTTTGAGTATTCACCACCGCCGGATAAGTGATAGCTGGTGATGTCGCTTTCGAAGATAAAGCCTCACCTTTCCCCTTTTCTACCCATTCTTTAAGAGATTCTGCTTTACCTGTGATCTCTTTAGTAATGTCGTACATGCCGCGAGCAGCCATCCACAACGGACCACCAGCGCCGACACCTGCGGCATCTGTTAAAGACTCTTCACTGGAAGACTGATTGCCATCTACCCCTATAATGGAGCCTAATTTCCGGAGGAAGCCTTCTTGTAGTTTGGCGTCGGCCTTACGTGCGTTCTGCCATTCTTTTTTTCTGGCTATATCTTCGTTGTTTTTCTGGGATACAAAGCGTCCATTACTATCCCGAAGCGGTCCTTTTTGGCTTTGGGGGGATTGTGGTTCAAGAGGAGCAGAATTAGCGGCTACTGGCACAGAACCTTTCAACTTTTGGGCGGACTGGCGTGATGACGCAAAATGAACGCGCTCTGATGTGTTGGTTGCAACAATGAGACGTTCTTCTCCGTTGTTGACCTGCGTCCTCCCTTTTTTCATCGGAAGGCGTTTTATATATGGGTTAGCTTGGGTATTCTTGGCATCACCAGAGACATAGGGTTCGCTTGCTATGCGTCTACGGGATAGTCTTTGACTTACTTTACCTTGATTTTCACCAAGTTGAGTTATAGACCCTCTATCAGAGAGAATGGCGTTTTTGATCTCAGCAAGAGCCTTAAGTTCGTTTGTGCTCGCCCCCTGAATAGCGTCAATTATTGCGATACGGTCTTTATTCTCTTTCAAAATAACCTCTCTTTTGCCAGCGCGATCAACGTTTCCCGGCTTGAGCTTTGTATTTTTCTTCCAGGGCTTTTGACATATGGAGTGCTCGCCATTGCGGTAATTGTTCAACGTCGCTAACGGGCTGATATCCATATAGAGTCAGGTTGTTAATAATGGTTAGCCATCCATTCAGATCTAATTGATGGGATAAACTCTCTATTGAGAAAGGGGACGTACAGTGTGGTTGTCACATCTGCACCCTCCTTAGCGTTTTTGCAATGTTGCGGAGGCAGGATCAGTCGGCTTGAGCCTCTCTCAATAGACATTTTCAGGCCGTGGCGTAGGTCTTTTTGCATAAGCTGTATGCGAGCCACAAGCGGAGTAAATTCGGTTTCAAGCGCCATGCTTTCAATGATGTCAAAGCGTCGGTTAGCGGCCTGCGTGAAGTCCTCCGGATCGTCTTCAAGCGCCGTGCATAAAGCGAGTTCAGCAATTCGCATCCGTGCCACGCCAGCACTGTATTCGGGGCTTTTCATATCAGGAAGTGACGCTCGCATTCGTTCAAGGAGTTCCGCGCCTTTCCCGGTTAATGGTTTAAGTATCCAGTCAGTTGGTACTCCATTTACTGGTACGTTGGTTTTCACGTAAGGAGGTACAGTGAGTATTTCTACTGTTTGGGCCAGGTCGCTCAGGTTAATATCTGCATGATGCGTATTACCGCAGTGACTGCACTCATAGGAGTAGGTCATTACTGCATCGGGGCGCGAATTAACAAATATCCACCAAAGAGCAGTTCTGCGATCCTGAACTGTCCAGTTAGCACTGTCGTTAATTTCACCATCCTGCATAGAGTTAAGGTACTCTGTAGTAGTAGCCTCATCTTCTGCCGGGTTCAGGTCAGAATATTTCAGCGCATCCTTCACGGTAGGGGCGTGGAACTGAATTTCTGTCTCAGGACGGGAAGGCAATGGGAATTTTGGAATGTTCAATTATTCCTCCGAAAAGCAGGTATCTGTTCATTTTCCAGAGGATAGGGAGTGTGTGATTTGCGATGGGGATTGAATGAAGATCTTTGCCGGTCGAGAAGCGATTATTGAGGGTGATTTTTACACCTTAAGTGACGCTACTCACATATCCACAGAGTATTTTTATAAACCTTTTTCCATTTTTAATCCTTTTTAGATCCTTTTTAGGCGTCGCTGGAGCCAGTAGTGGCGCGGGCTGTAGAGGAGGCTGGTGTAAGATTTGCCCTCAATTAAATACGATCGGTGTAAGATTTGCCCTCAAAAGGTGTAAGATTTGCCCTCAAAAGGTGTAGTAATTGCCCTCAAAGTGATGTAAAAATTGCCCTCACCATTTGAAGGATCACACAGGGTTATGAACAGAGCGGAATTAACAGCAAAAGCCGTCAGCCTGATTGAGTCAGCGACACCTATTAGTCGTAGTTTGGCACAAGCCAATGAGATCACGGAGGCTGCTTATCACCTGACTCGCGACCAAAAGCGACTGTTGTTTATTGTGGTGGGAAGACTTCGCTATGCTTCTAAGGATGGCGTTCTTGGTTCAGGTGCCTGTGAGTTGACGGTCAACGAATATGCAGAGATGTATAATTTGCCCTCTGCTGAAGCCAGCAAGGATATTCGTAAGGCCATTTCAGGGCTTAGCGAGAAGAAAGTTACGATATATAACCCTGATGAATCGACCGAATCAGAAGACAGTTATGAGTCTTATCCTTGGATGATTAAGGATGCCTATTCACCACGGCGCGGGACTTACATTATTCATCTTAATCCATATCTCATGCCGTTTTTTACTCTGCTTGATAAGAGATTCACAAGGCTGAATTTTACCGAAGTATCTCGCCTTACAAATCCTTATTCTATGCGGCTTTATGAGTCCTTATGCCAGTACAGGAAGGATGATGGAAGCGGCTTTGCCATACTTGGCGTCGAATGGATGCGGGAGCGTTATGGGTTACCAAAAAGCTATCAGCGGTATGCCGAATTTAAGAGAAGTTTTTTAACGAAGGCTGTAGCAGAGATTGAAAAAAATACAAAAATGAAAATAGTCTTCTCAGAGGTGACGGAAGGCGGCAAAGTTACCAGGATAAAATTTACCTATCAGCAGTCTTAAGGGCAATTTTTACACCCCTCTCAAGGTGTAGAATTTGCCCTTAACGATCGGCAATTGAGGGCAATTTTTACATCTTAATTGCATGTATCTTGTTACTAGCAAGTTGTGTTTTTATATAACGTATTGATATGTAAGGACTATGTAAAAATCGCCCTCAACCAATATCGTGCGTATCGTGCATTCTTATTGCGCTTTTTTATTATCATTCACTGTGTTAACTGATTGATATTATTGAAATGTGTAAAGAATGCCTTCATTACAGATGAATTGATGATGTAAAAAATGCCCTCAAAATTGCGCTACCTTCCCTACCCGCTATCGTTGAGGGCGTGGGTGCTGACGGGAAATGAGCAACCCTCCAGCACACATAATTAAAGCTATTCAGAATTTGATCACTCCACTCACAGCCCCCTTTAACGCACTTGTAGCCATGCCAGCGGCACCGTTGACCAAAGCAGAAACACCTGAGCCTGCGGATGTGTATTTCTGGAAAGTGATTGGGTATGACAAGAACTCTGACACCTGATCACGTGAGCGTGTGATTTCCCCAAGTTGCGTAGGAAATACGCGCATTTCTTCTTCCAGTTCTTTTCCGCCGTCCTGAGTCACCCGGTAGACACGGATTTTCATCAGATATTCAGGAGGAAGGTTTATTGTTCCATCAGGATTTGTTACACGAGAACGACGCTCTTTGAACCAGTCCATGATCTTGCCATCTTCGGTATCCCTCACGGTCATAGTGACCGGTCCGGCGCTAACATAGGTTGGCTTGCTGAATTCTACGCTGCCGATCACCTTGCTTTCTGTCTCAATGTTTCCACTGCTGTAGGTGATATCCTTCACGAACATATCGAAGCCGTTCAGGCCATCCACTTCAACGGTCCACTGCCACCCCTGGGCGTAACGGATACGCATAGCGGCAGCAACAATATTTTTCCCGTAGGCAATATCGCTACTGTAATTCCCGCTTACCCCGCCGCCTGATATGGCTTTATCAAGAATGTCGCTAATGAGGTTGCTGGTGAATGATTTCGTGTTAAATGACAATGCGGTGGTCAACGTTCTACCAACGCTGCTGAAAATACTCACTCTGCGCCTCCAGCGTTAAAAAATGGTAGCCCCCGGAATAATGGCCCGGTTTGAGGACATTTTTTCCTCAATCTCCTGCACGCGGGCATATAGCGTGGCTTCATCGGGCAGATCGGAGTAGTCAAATTTCCCGTCGATGGACGCTCTACGC
>SKEW01001746.1_pt1 | contig 12033 bp, 11 predicted proteins | sample 4841441 | NCBI WGS metagenome assembly SKEW01 (sample SAMN11008799, study PRJNA524170) | human gut metagenome | isolation source: fecal sample from pouch patient p41 | place: Israel: Tel-Aviv | reverse complement strand
CGAACTTTTGACTGGTGACTTTCAAAAGGCTCAATACATCCTGGCTGGTTTTGGAATCCAGATTGCCGGTGGGTTCATCTGCCAGAATGATAGCGGGTGCTGCCGCCAGCGCACGGGCAATGGCTACCCGCTGCTGTTGACCGCCTGAGAGCTGATTGGGCAGCGCATCCAGACGATCATCCAGCCCAAGTGTCTGTACAATCTGCTGTACGAAATCCTTATTGACCTTGCCACCGTCCAGCTCAATGGGTAGAACAATATTTTCATACACATTCAGCACCGGAACAAGATTATATGCTTGGAACACAAAGCCGATTTTCCTGCGGCGGAAGATGGTCAGCGCTTCCTCCTTCAGGGAGAAAATATCCTGTCCGTCCACCATGACCGTGCCACTTGTAGGGCGATCCAGCCCGCCCAGCATGTGCAGCAGCGTGGATTTGCCGGAGCCGGATGTGCCGACAATTGCAACAAATTCGCCCTTCTTTACACTTAAATCAACTCCATCCAACGCATGAACTGCGTTATTTCCGGAGCCATAAATCTTTTTCAGGTTTTTTGCCTGTAAAACTTCCATAAATGAGTACCTCCATGAAAAAATCTGTATGTATGAAAGGAAATGATCCTTTGATACATACAGATTATCGCATAGGAATCTTTCCACATTCTTTCCGGCGAAAAATGAAATCTAACAGTTTTGATAGAATTGTTGTTATTTCGGCAGAAATATGGAAAACGTACTTCCTTTTCCCGGAACGGAAGCAACCTTGATATAACCGCCCTCGCCGGATATGATCTGTCGGGCAAGGTATAAGCCGATGCCGACTCCTTCTTGTTTCTGCACACTATTTGAGCGGTAAAAGCGAGCAAATATCTTCGCTTGCTCAGTTTCCGGTATGCCTAAACCGGTATCCGATATATCGATCCTTGCAAACATTTCATAGCTTACGGCAGAAATAGTAATGGTGCCATGCTCTGTATATTTGATGGCGTTGTCTACGATATTAGCCAGCGCTTCCGCTGTCCATTTGAAGTCGAATACAGCAAAAGCATCTGTATCCTGCATTTGCAAAGACAATCCTTTTTCAGAAGCCTTGGCAGTATATTGTTCTACCACACTTTCAAGCAGCGGCTGCAGCGCTGCTTGCTGAGGGGAGAGTGAAATGATCCCGTTTTCCAGTCTGGAAAGCTTTACGAGAGAATCGATCAGAAATCGCAGCTTTTCCGATTGTTTGTACAGCGCATCCACATTTGCCTTCGCCGATGCAGGCAGAGTTTCCTCCATCAAAAGCTCGCTGTATAACAGCAGATTTGCAATCGGCGTTTTCGTCTGGTGGGAAATGTCCGCAATCAAGGTTTTGATTTTGTCTTTTTCCTGCGCTATATTTTGAGAAGATGCTTCTGCTGCGGAAAGATAGTGCGCAAACTTCGTTTCCAATGCAGACAGCTGGCTTTCATCAAAATTGGTTTCAGAAAAGGAGCCGGTCATGGCAGCGTCCAGCATTCTTTCGATTTCTTCCATCGTTTTTCTGGCCTTTCTCTGATCCCATAACACAACAGCTGCCGCCGCCAGAAAACACAGCAGTATGATCACAATGCCGGTTTTATTCATCTTTTGTCACCCAGCTATAACCGATTCCATAGACGGTTTTAATATATTTCTGTGCGCCAAGCTTATCCCTCAGTCGCTTGATCGTAACAGACAAAGCATTTTCATCCACATATTCTGCGCCATCTGTCCAGATCCGGTCTACAAGGTCTCCACGGGTCATGGTTCGGCCTCGGTTTTCAACAAGCAGACGCAGTAATTTTTGTTCTGTTTTGCTCAATTCCACTTTTGAATCTTCTACATAAAACGTCATAGCCTCAAAGTCAAAGTGAAATAGATCAATATGGATCGGCGCATTTTTATGGCTTGACGCTTGCTTTCGCAGTTGGGTATTCACCCTTGCACGCAAAACCGAAAGAGAAAAGGGCTTGGTAATGTAATCATCAGCACCTCTCTCCAGTCCGTCTACGATGTCCAGATCGGTGTCGTTGGCAGTCAGCAGAATAACAGGAACTCCGGGCATGTTTTCCTTGACCTCCCGGAGCAGCTCAAGCCCACTGCCATCCGGTAGATTGATATCCAACAGGATCAGGGATACACTCCCGCAAAGCAGCTGCTCCTTCGCCGTTTTTAGGTCTTGGCAGGAAATGATCTGCCGAGCATCTGCTTTCAGCGCTTTGCATAACCCTTGATTCAAACCGATATCATCTTCGACAATCAGTAATTGCTCCATATATCTCACTCCCTCGTTATTCAAATGCCACCATTATTTCCTTGGGCAATTTTTCGTTCTCACAGTTCAAAGATAGGCTATTGCTCTGTTTGCAAATTTGTTTGTTTTCACTGTATCTCAATCAGCAAGCCGGATGATCTCTGCTGTCCCGTTTTTTACTTTCTTAATTGTATCATGCTAATGTAAAGAAATCCATATTATCTGAAAAGTTGTCCTGTTTTTTGAAAAATCCGGCATACCATAGTAGAAAGAGTCAAACACCTGCCAATCACGGCGGGTATGGGGATTTATGGGCGTGGAAGCTGTTGCATCTGGGAAATAAGAAGATTAACAAGATGCTGAGGGAACTGAAAGTACATAATCGATTTATCGAGCCATCCGTTCAAAGTAGAACGAAATCAGGAGTTGTTTGAATTGAGATGCAGTATTGAGAAAGAAGGGGTATTAGTTCCGCTTATGTTGAGAAAGAATCCGCATGGTGATGGATATGAAACAAGAATTGCAAAAGCAAATAATATGAGTGAAGAAAAAGTCAGAGCTATTATTGAAAAATGTACCGACAGTAGATTTTTAGGTGTTTTTGGAGAGAAAACAGTAAATGTTCTGAAAGTCAATTTGTTAGACGGTATCCTGTAACGAGTGCTCTCAAAAGATGAGCAAAAGATTTCAAACTTCTGCTCATCTTTATACAATCTTAATTTCAAAACAAACTTACTTACGCTCATTTAATACAAATAAAGATAGAATAAAGGCAATATAAAAAAGAAATTAAGATTATGGGGATATAGTTATGCAACAAACAAACAGATCAAGACATCGACATATGACATCATTTCAAGTGATTAGTTTAGGGTTTTTATCCGTGATTCTCTTAGGCAGTCTGCTTTTGATGCTGCCGATTGCTACAAAAAGCGGCCAGTGTACCTCCTTTTTGGATGCTTTGTTTACCGCAACTTCTGCGGTTTGTGTGACGGGACTGGTTATTAATGATACGGCAACCTACTGGTCTTTATTTGGCCAAGGAGTTATTTTACTGCTGATTCAAATCGGAGGTATGGGAATTATTACGATTGCTATTGCGATTGCTGTTGTTTCCGGGCGTAAAATCGGGTTGATGCAGCGAAGTACCATGCAAGAGGCAATTTCGGCTCCAACGGTGGGTGGTATTGTGCGGAGAACGCAATTTATTATTCGGACTACTATTCTAATCGAAATCATTGGTGCGGCTCTTTTAGCCCCTGTTTTTTGCAGGGATTTTGGTTTTTGGAAAGGAATATGGTATTCGCTGTTCCATTCTATTTCTGCTTTTTGCAATGCAGGATTTGATCTGATCGGTATAAGAACACCTTTTTCCTCGTTAACATCCTATTCTGTACAGCCGATTGTAAATCTTGTGATTATGGTGCTGATTGTTGCAGGAGGTATTGGATTCCTTACCTGGGAGGATATAAAGAATCATAAATGGCATTTCAAAAAATACCGAATGCAAAGCAAGGTAATTTTTATGGTAACAGGATTATTGATATTCTTACCGGCTCTTTATTTTTTTTATTTTGAGTTTTCAAATGTGCCACTAAAGGAAAGAGTATGGGTTTCCTTGTTTCAATCCGTTACGCCGAGAACTGCAGGATTTAATACGGCAGATTTGACTTTATTCAGTGAAGTTGGGCAAATGCTTATCATTATGCTGATGCTCATCGGTGGCTCGCCCGGTTCCACTGCAGGTGGTATGAAAACGACGACTCTTGCAGTTCTCGTTTCATCGGCATTATCTGTATTTAGAAAAAAGGAACACACTCATTTTTTTGGCAGACAAATTCCGGATGGCACTATCAGAAATGCAGCTACGATTTTTTTGATGTATATCGTTTTATTCCTTGCTGGAGGAATGGTAATTAGTAGCATAGAAGATATTCCACTTATGACCGCTTTGTTTGAGACGGCGTCGGCAATTGGGACGGTAGGGTTATCGCTGGGAATAACTCCTGACTTGGGGCTTGTTTCCCATATAATCTTGATTTGCCTGATGTTTTTTGGCAGAGTGGGAGGATTGACCTTAATTTTTGCCACCGTTTCTGAAAAAAAGCCTAACGGTTCAAAATATCCTCAGGAAAAAATTACAGTAGGTTAAGGAGAATAAAAAATGAAATCAATATTACTTATCGGTCTGGGAAGATTCGGACGGCATATCGCTATAAAATTAGATGAATTGCATCATCAGGTGATGGCGGTAGATAAAGAAGATACTCGAGTTGATGCTGTACTTCCCTTTGTAACTAACGCTCAGATTGGGGATGCGACTAATGAAGATTTTTTGAGTTCGCTTGGTGTTGGGAATTTTGATGTTTGCATTGTGGCTATCGGAGATAACTTTCAAAATTCATTGGAAGTAACGTCCCTTTTGAAGGAACTCGGTGCAAGAATGGTGGTGGCTCGTGCCACTCGTGATGTTCATGCAAAATTTCTTTTACGAAACGGCGCAGATGAAATTGTTTATCCCGAAAGGCAGCTTGCCGATTGGGTTGCGATCCGTTATAGTGCTGATCATATTTTCGATTACATAGAACTAGATGAAGGACATGCAATCTTTGAAATATCTATACCGGAAGAATGGATAGGAAAAACAATCGGTCAGTTGGATATACGAAAAAAATATAACATCAATATTATGGCACTGAAAACAAATGATATTATGAATTTGAAAATAACTTCCGATACGCAGTTGTTAAAGGGCAGTACCATGCTTGTTCTTGGGGAGACGAAACATATTCAAAAATGTTTTCATATTTAATTTTTGAAAGAAGTTGGTGATATGAAAGACTTTGCTTTACTTATAGTGGTGTTGGTAGTATTTATTTATGGTTATTTTCTTATGGAAAAGCTGGATAGATTTCTCGAGGGAAATCAATCCCAAAAACTTATTTCAGGTTCTAAGCTCAGGATTGGATTTGAAACACCTGTAATCATAGATTCTATTGCAGATCTATTAGAACAATTTTCAAGCGAATACCCAAACTATGAGCTGAATCTGTTCTACGGTTCTGTAAGTGAAATAATAAATGGGCTAGAAAATAATAAACTTGATTTTGGCTTTATCATAGAAAGCTCCAACGATATTTTGAAAGATGAGTATTGTTCCTTATCCCTTCAAATAAAGCAAAGTGTCATTAATCCAGACTCTGCAGACATTGCGGTACATCCCATCAACACGAGTGAGAAACCAGCGAGAGTGATATGGCAAAATGACATTAATTGTATAAAGAGTCTATTTGTCAAAAAATTGCGTGATTTTTCGGAGCGTTTTCCGCTTTCGGCTACACGCCCGAATGGAAAAAAAGAAGAAAAGGTGGTATAATCTTTATGCGATTTTAATGTCAGTGCTAAAATACTTTTCTGAATAGTTACTATTATTCTATATAATGTTTTGTACAAGGAGATGACCGTATGGGTGAAAGCAGACACAATCCGGATCAGTTATTAAAGGAAATTCAAGCGGATGAAGAAAACCGTAATAAAGGACTTTTGAAAATCTTTTTCGGATACGCAGCTGGTGTGGGTAAAACCTACGCCATGTTAGAAGCGGCTCATATGGAAAAACAGCAGGGAATTGACGTGGTAGCCGGTTATATAGAACCTCATGCACGCCCCAAGACAGCAGCTCTTTTGAATGGCTTAGAAGTTCTTCCTACAAGAGAAGTTCTCTATAATGATATGGTACTGAACGAATTCGACATTGACATGGCGCTGAAAAGAAAACCACAGATTATTCTTGTAGATGAACTTGCGCATACGAATGCCGAAGGATGCCGTCATGCAAAACGGTATCAGGACATTAAGGAACTTTTGAATGCAGGGATTGATGTCTATACGACTGTCAATGTTCAGCATATTGAAAGCCTTTGTGATACAGTTGCATCCATTACGGAAATTGTTGTACGGGAACGCATCCCGGATTCTATTTTTGATAATGCAGATCAGGTTGAATTAATAGATATTGAGCCACAGGATTTGATCAACCGTTTGAATACAGGAAATGTATACAGACAGACACAGGAAAACCAGGCAGTAGAAAATTTTTTTACAATAGAAAAGTTGACAGCTCTCCGGGAGATTTCACTGCGGCGATGTGCGGATCGGGTGAATATCCTCACAGAAAATACCCGCATAAAAAATCATGGAGATTATCACACAGGCGAACATATTCTTGTATGTCTATCTTCTTCTCCATCCAATGCGAAAATTATCCGTACCGCCGCAAAAATGGCTTCTGCTTTTAAAGGGGAGTTTACGGCTCTGTTTGTAGAAACCCCCGATTTTTCGGTGATGAGCGAGGAAAATGTAAAACGCCTGCGTTCAAATATTCGTCTTGCAGAGCAGCTTGGGGCAAAAATAGAAACAGTTTACGGAGAAGATGTTTCATTTCAGATTGCGGAATTCACCCGTTTGTCCGGTGTGTCAAAGATTGTGATCGGACGTAGTTCTGCTACAAAACGGCATTTGCTCAGTAAACCGACCCTGACAGAAAAATTGATTGATTATGCTCCTAACCTGGATGTGCATATTATTCCGGATACGGTTTCTAATGCGGCAGTGTATCAGTTAAGCGGGGGCAGGAAAAAGAACCATATCGTATTCTCTGTCACTGATACATTAAAATCTACTTCGATCCTGATTTTATCCAGTTTAGTCGGAATGATTTTCCGGAAATTTGGATTTGACGAAGCAAATATCATTACTGTTTTTGTTTTAGGCGTTCTTGGCACCGCTGTCATCACGAAACATCAGATATACAGCCTAATTTCCTCGATTGTAAGTGTTTTGGTCTTTAATTTCCTGTTTACGGAACCTCAATTTACTTTGCAGGCGTATGATCAGGGTTATCCTGTTACCTTTATTATCATGTTTTTGGCGGCATTTTTAACCGGTTCTCTTGCTATACGGATTAAAAACCAGGCAAAACAGGCGGCACAATCTGCTTACCGTACCAAAGTGTTATTTGACACAAACCAGCTATTGCAACAGGCAAAAGATAAAAATGAAATTGTATCTGCAACTTCAAATCAGCTCATTAAACTCTTGGGAAAAGATATCGTTTTTTATTTAGCTGATGGAGAAGTGTTGGATACGCCGCATATTTTTTCTGTAACTGAGGAAAATTTGGAATCGTGTATTTCCGAAAATGAAAAGGCCGTTGCCGGCTGGGTATTGAAAAACAATAAACGTGCCGGAGCTACAACAGGAACGCTTTCCAATGCAAAATGCCTGTACCTTGCTGTTCGCAGCAGTATGGTATATGGAGTTGTTGGAATCGTGATGGGGGAAATACCTCTTGATCCATTTGAAAACAGTATTCTACTGTCCATTCTCGGAGAATGTGCCCTGGCTTTGGAAAATGAGAAAAATGCCCGTGAGAAACAGGAGGCGGCTGTCCTTGCAAAAAATGAACAGTTGCGAGCGAACCTGCTTCGTGCTATTTCACATGATTTGAGGACACCGCTGACATCCATTTCCGGTAATGCCAGCAACCTTTTGTCCAATGGCGATTCCTTTGATAATGATACAAAAAAGCAGCTGTACATGGATATTTATGATGATTCCATGTGGCTGATTAACCTTGTAGAAAACCTGCTGGCTGTAACCCGGATTGAAGAAGGACGGTTGAATCTCCGTATAACGGAAGATTTGATGGAGGACGTGATCACAGAAGCGTTACATCATATTAACCGAAAGAGTGAAGAACATCATATTTCCGTTGAAAGCAAAGAAGAATTTCTTCTTGCAAAAATGGATGCAAAGCTTATTGTTCAGGTAATTATCAATATTGTTGATAATGCTATCAAATATACACCTAAAAACTCTCATATTGTTATTCGGACAGAAAAGAGGGGAAAACAAGCAATCGTATCTATATCGGATGACGGAAACGGAATTGCTGACGAAATAAAGCCACGGATATTCGACATGTTCTACAGCGGTGCAAATCGAATTGCAGACAGCCGCCGAAGTTTAGGACTTGGATTATCTTTGTGCAAGTCCATTATTAACGCCCACGGCGGAGAACTTACTGTTTCAGATAATCTGCCGCACGGAACAGTATTTACATTTACATTACCGGCAGGGGAGGTCAAAGTATATGAATAAGTCACTAATATTAGTTGTAGAAGATGACACATCTGTCAGAAATTTAATTACAACAACCTTGAAAGCGCACGAATACCGATATCTGACGGCGCCCGATGGTCAATCGGCAATTTTAGAAGCATCTTCACACAATCCTGACATTGTTTTACTTGATTTAGGACTTCCTGATATGGATGGCGTTGAGATTATTAAAAAAATCCGTACTTGGTCAAACATGCCAATTATCGTAATCAGTGCTCGCAGTGAAGATACCGATAAAATTGATGCGTTGGATGCTGGTGCAGATGATTATTTAACAAAGCCATTTTCTGTTGAAGAACTGCTTGCCAGACTACGAGTTACGCAAAGAAGGTTATTGATGATGCAAAAAGTATCCCCTGCCGAAGCGGTTGTTTTTGTAAACGGAAAACTTCGTGTAGATTATGCTGCAGGTTGTGCCTATTTGAATGAAGAAGAGTTACATTTAACACCTATTGAATATAAGTTGCTTTGCCTGTTGACAAAAAATATAGGAAAAGTTCTGACCCATACTTTCCTTACGCAAAGCATTTGGGGAAGTAGTTGGGATAATGATATTGCCTCCCTTCGTGTGTTTATGGCAACACTTCGTAAAAAAATCGAGAAAGAACAGAACTCTCCACAATATATCCAAACACACATTGGTGTTGGGTATCGGATGCTGAAAGTTGATTGAACTTCACAACACCATAGTTAAAGTTGGAATATAAGTTATAAACTGACATTTGTACTCAAATGCAATCAGACATTAAAGGTAGAGAATGCGAAAGCAGACTACAGAGCAAATCAGAAAGGGAAAAAGATGTCATAAATGGAGCAGAATAAGGCAAAGCGATTGAATGAAAATGTAACTGAAAAAATGTGTTCATCAGACGGTAACGTGGTTGGGGAAATGCGTTCCCCAGCCGATGCCGACACATGTGGAAACAGTCTGCTTATTATCACGTAAATAAGCGATTTTACAGGCTTTTACGAATGGAGTTCAGTCTATTTGCCACCGTAATTTTTAAAATTATCGTAACTGTTCAGTACCTTCACAGTTACGAGCCAAAATGCATAAAAAATCACCTTCGGTGATGGCATTTTGGCTTGTATGTCTCGGGATTTTGACATATTCATGTCAAAACACCTCGTGGGACAGTGGCTACTGAATAGTTACAAATTATCACTGAACAAAGAAAAGGGAGTGAACACGCTGAACAATCAGCGGATTCACTCCCAATATTTGTTAGGGCAAGGCCCTGTTTTACATTGTGGAGTTTTTCGTTGATCCGAAAAACGGAACTTTGGAAAACAAATAAACCACCTGCTGTGCGGATGGTTGAAGTTGCTTCAGCTTACAGTATAAAACCTCCAGTGCTATAATAATGTTAGGTTCGCCAACCGCATTGAAAGATGCATATTATATTTCCGTAAATTCAGAATATCAGTTTTTGCCGGAATTCATTGAAGATAAGGGGATTGCTATTTTGGGAGATATAGGAACAGTGTTAAAAGATTTGCTGAAAGCAAAAGAGGAAAGTGCATTTGTATAGGATACTTGTTCTTGATATTCCACTTGATGGAGAAACATTAGAATATTGATTGATACAAAACTGCACTCAGGGATATTGTGGGTGCAGTTTTGCATCAAAATTATTGATTACGATACAGTTTCTGATATCAGGATGATTTTGCAAAAGCAATAAGAGTGTCAGTCAACCACAAGGGGGACAGCGATTCGACAGGAGCAATCTGCGGAAATTTATCACAAAATGTTTCCTGCCTATTTCTCCTGTCATATAATGTTTTGCAAATCGTTTTGCATGGATGTTCGCTGATAATAGGTATTTATGATATCCTGTAAAGTAATCGTATTCATTTTTTCTTCAGCATTTTTTTGGATTTCATTATAGAATCCCTGCAAAGACAACTGAATATTAATGCCAACGCCGCAATCAGGGTTGGTATGAGTATCTAAATGAAGCAGTGGTTTCTCGCCTTCAACTGCTTTATAAACATCCAGCAATGTGATCTGGTCTGCTGGTTTTGAAAGAGAGGGACGGGCATGTCCAGCGACACTGGTCATAAGTCCGGCTTTTTTTAGTTTTAACATAAGCTGGCGTACAAATCCGGGATTTGTATGGACACTTTCTGCAATTGAGGCACTGGAGAGAGATTTTTCCTTGTTGATGGCAATCAGAACCATCACATGAACAGTATCGCTTAATTTTGTTGAGTATTTCATGATAAGAAACTCCTTGTAGTATGATATAATGATTTTATTTTCAAATTTTTGAGACAAAATATTGCTGGTTTGTCAAAAACATCTCAAGTTTTCAACAGCTCTTTTTAATGTGTTGAGAAACTGTACATATTTTTTATTTTGATGATTGTAAATAATATAATTACAACTATAATGAAATTTAAAGGAAAAGTCAACACAGGAGTGGATGAAAGAGAATCCAGACAAAGTCAGATTTATGAAACCACCAAAATCTTTACATAAACATTGATTATTATATGATGCGATAAAATATTCATAAAGGAGTAACTGTTCAGTACCTTCACGGTTACGAGCCAAAATGCATTTAAACGATAAAATCACGCTTTGCGAGTTTTTATCGTTATCGCGGCACTCCTCAAGGTTCCGTGCAAGCACGGACTTTGACTCGTTGCTCGCGTAAATCACCTTCGGTGATGGCATTTTGGCTTGTATGTCTTGGGATTTTGACATATTCATGTCAAAACACCTCGCGGGACAGTGGCTACTGAATAGTTACATAAAGGAGAACGTATGGAGTACAAAAATCAAACAGAAAATCGTGCATTTCAGGAAATGTTGCAGGCAGCAGTAAAACGGCTGCAAAATCGTTCTGGAGAGGATATTGCTGAAAAAAGCGGGGCTGTTTTTCATAGCAGTCGAAATATGCTTGAGGTACAGAGTTTTCATGAAGTGATTGGAATTCAACTTCCTGAGTTTTATATTAACTCAGATATGGATGAATGGCATTATCTGACATTGCTTCATTATCTGGATATGGCAGATGGAACAGAAGACTCACAGAAGCTCATTACTTTTGGTAACCTGAAAGATGGATTGATACGGGGAACCAAGTTTGACCGGACAGCGGAGCAGAAACTGGAAAAGCTTTTGCAGGATAAAGATCCTGAGAAAATTCAGAAAACATGTACAAGTCTGGGTGCAGAATTTACAGAGACAAGGGCGGATCTATGTGCTGTTTTTCCGGTTTTTCCAAGATATTCAGTAACTTTAAAGATATGGTTTGCAGATGAAGAATTTCCTGCATCTGGAAAACTATTTCTTCAAGATCATGCTGATCATTATCTGAGTGTAGAAGATGCAGTAACAGTCGGAGAAATCTTGCTGCAAAAATTATCGGAAGCATTTTCTTCCCTCTGATCATGAATCAGAAAACTTTCCAGTCCGGCTTTGATAAATTTGTCAATTGTTGTCTGGATCTGTTGCCAGTCATTACAGTGATTGCGGAGCATCAGTCTGTTGATGGAAAGGCAGCCATTCATTTGAAAATAAAAAACCGATTCTGCCTGTTCAAAGGTCAGGAGGCTGTGTGACATAAGCCAGGTCACATAG
>SKEW01001634.1_pt1 | contig 12111 bp, 10 predicted proteins | sample 4841441 | NCBI WGS metagenome assembly SKEW01 (sample SAMN11008799, study PRJNA524170) | human gut metagenome | isolation source: fecal sample from pouch patient p41 | place: Israel: Tel-Aviv | reverse complement strand
TCCGAACCCGCACATCGTTGGACGGGAACGCTCGTCGAGTTGGTCGAATTGATTTACGGCTTGCAGGAGTTACGTTGTATTGATGACGGAGAAACTGCAATCAATGAATTGGCAGCTTTTTTCGGTCGGATATTCGGGATGGACATCAAAGAGCGAAATTGCTACGATGCCTATCTGGATATGAAACGCCGCAAGAACGAAAGCCGGACTTACTTTCTCGACAAGCTGCGCGAACGCCTGAATCTGCGGATGCAGCGCGACGATGAAAAAGAAATGAAACGACGACGATAATGAACGATGCGGACGGGGAAAATTTCGTCCGCATTTTTATGAAATTCAATATATTTATTTTGTAGTTTCCGGGAAATTCACTACATTTGCATAAAGTTGTTCGACGAGTTGTAAAGCGCAGCAGTTCAGCGCAGTTACATAGTCGCTAAATCGTTACCGACAACTTTCTTCTTTTCTGCTTTATTCTGTCATTCAGGCAGATACGCAAAAGTTTTTTATCCACCAACAAAGATAATAATATTACGATTTCATGATACTAATAGATGCCCTAATAATTATACATCATGACAGAAATAATATTATTGCAGAAAAAGTGAGTCAGCACTGCTTATGAAAAGAAAAAGATACTCCGAAAAGAGTGACGCTATCCCACCAACATAGTGACGGTATATGCTTAGGATAGCGTCACTATTCCAGGCATATACCGTCACTATGTTTAAACCGGATATTCGGGCTGTTATTTCTAGTTTCCGCGCTGTGTAGGCAGGGTAAATTCTTGCGAATCACAAATCACTCCATTCTCGTCCGCCACTGCGACACGGAATGTCACTTCACCGTCTTTCAATTTTTCACCTGCGTGAATGGAAGCGGTATAACGGATGCCTTCACCCGGAAGAATTTCCTCCACCATCACAGAAGGAGAAATGCCGAGATGCTTCACCTTCCCCACCGTTTCTACCACAGGAACTACATTATAAACAGGATTTCTCCCTTCATTCATAATCTCAAAAATTATCTTGCTATTTTCTCCCGCATCAATCACATGACTGCGATTATCATCTATAAAACGGATCTTGCGCAACTTCAGTTGAGAAATAGGCTGCTGCACCGGCTGCTTCTTATATTTTTGCACACGGACTTCCCTCACTTCAGGAATATACGCATCTTCCTCTATTTGCTCTTGTCTCGGCGCCGTCAACGCGTTTCCAATAGCCGCACCGGCAATGGTTCCCACAATATTTCCAATAGCAGAGCCACGATAACCGCCCCTCCAGCCATGATTATTATCTCCGATAAGTCCGCCTATCGAACTTCCCAGACTACCTCCGATAGAAGCACCCGCCATGATAGCTCCCGGATTTCCCATACGCCCCGACGCACATCCACTCAAAAGCAAAGCGGAAAGCAAAATTACTGTTAGTTGTTTCTTCATGAGCCTCTCTATTTAGTGTTATTATTTATTCTACCACTTTAAAACGAGCGAAACGCAACAATAGTTGTTTGTCACCCGCATTTTTAAAATGAATAGTTGCTTTCGCATTGTCTCCCGTTCCTTCTACTTTAATCACTTCACCCAATCCGAAACGTTCGTGCTCTATCATCTGTCCGGCCTGTACTCCTGCTATCGATGCTGAAGTGGAAGAGGTTGCCTGTACACCGTTACTTGGGCTAACAGTACTAACTTTCTTCAAATTCCTCGGTACGCTGGGAGCAATGATCTGTGCTTTCGGACGTTCACGTTGTTCAGAAGATGTACTTCCGAAAGAAGCACGCGACGGAGAAGCAGAACGGGTGAATCCTCCTTCAATCTCTCTGCGGAAACGTCCCGCACCTTCATCGACAGCCCGACTCACTCCTGCCTCATGCGGCAGTTGCAAGTAATGAACATCAATATCACGCAAGAAACGACTGGGGCTTCCAAATTCCATCTTTCCATAACGGAAACGGGTTTTGGCAAAAGACAGATAACAATGTTCCTCCGCGCGAGTAATAGCTACATAGAACAAACGGCGTTCTTCTTCCAGTGCCCGGGGAGAATCTCCTACCATCCCACTGGGAAACAGGTTTTCTTCCAGACCGACCACAAATACATTCTTAAACTCCAATCCTTTAGCCGAATGAACTGTCATCAACGTTATCTTTTCCCCGTCATCCGCCTTGTCGGAATCCTGATCGGTAAGCAATGCAATCTCCGAAAGGAAATCGGTAAGAGACACATTCGGGTTACCCTCCTCCTGTCGCAAAGCGCAGAAGTCATTCATTCCATTCACCAACTCTTCTATATTCTCCTTACGGCTTAGATTCTCGGGGGATGTGTCCTGACAGACATCGTTGATAATGCCGGACTGACGGATGATATTCGTTCCTATTTCATAAGCGTTCTTATCTGCCTGATCGACAATGAAACTTTCTATCAATTCACGAAAGCCTTGCAGTTTCGCATGCGTTCCTTTATTTATATCCAGTCCGTAACTCAATGGTTCGCAGAGTGCCGCCCAAAGACTTACACCATGATCGGTAGCCGCCGATATAATCTTCCCGACCGTCGTATCTCCAATGCCACGCGCCGGATAATTAATAATCCGCTTGAATGCTTCTTCATCATTCGGATTCACTACCAAACGGAAATAAGCAATCACATCTTTTATCTCTTTTCGCTGGTAGAACGAAAGTCCTCCGTAAATCTTATAAGGTATACTTCGTTTCCGAAGAGCCTCTTCAAAAATACGGCTTTGTGCATTCGTACGATATAGGATGGCAAAATCAGCATATCCGTAGCGATACTCCCGTCGCAGTTCCGCAATCTTATTAGCTACAATATCTCCCTCTTCCACATCGCTATACGCCTGAAATACGCCGATAGGTTCCCCCTTTTCTTTCTCCGAAAACACGGCTTTCCGTATCTGGCGTTCATTCTTCTCAATCAGGCTGTTGGCAGCACAAACAATGGTTTGTGTGGAACGGTAATTCTGCTCCAGTTTAAAGACTTTCGTATTGGGATAGATTTTTGTAAAATAGAGAATATTGTCAATATCCGCCCCACGGAAAGAATAGATACTTTGCGCATCATCTCCCACGACACAGACCCGTTGATTTTCTTTAGTCAGTTGCAGGACAATGCTATGCTGCGCATAATTCGTATCCTGATACTCATCTACCAACACATAACGGAACTGATCCCGATAGCGTGCCAACACTTCCGGAAAGTCACGGAATAAAATATAGGTGTACACCAGTAAATCATCGAAATCCATTGCGCCTGCCTGACGACATCTGTCCCAATAACGGGTATAAATATCACGGATAGCAGGCATCTTGGCAGCCATATCTCCTTCGTAAGCCTCTTTATTGGCAGCATACCCTGTGGGAGTAACCAGATGATTCTTAGCATTGGAGATACGTGCTTGTACCACTCCCGGCTTATAAGTTTTCTCGTCCAATCCCATCTCTTTAATAATGGAACGGAGCAGACTCTTACTATCAGCCGTATCATAGATGGTGAACTGGGAAGTGAACCCTATAAATGTTGCTTCGGCACGAAGAATCCGTGAGAAGATGGAATGGAAAGTCCCCATCCACAAATAACGTGCCCGTTCCATACCTACCTGACGGGCAATACGCTCTTTCATCTCGCGCGCCGCCTTATTCGTAAAGGTCAGTGCAAGGATATTCCACGGATTGTAGCCGTTCTCCTGTTCCAGCAAGTAAGCGATTTTATAAGTCAATACGCGCGTCTTCCCCGAACCTGCACCGGCTATCACCAGCGAAGGACCGTCATTATAAGTCACTGCAGCACACTGACTCTCGTTCAATTCATCTATATAATTGGTATTCATAACAGCATTATAAAAACAATGTGGATTTTTAACAAACCCTTGGCATTCAAATTTGTTCTCAATACAAAAGTATAATATTCATTCGAGAATGAAGGTATTTTTATGAATTTTCATCACTAACTATTTTAACCTAACACCAAAAAGCAATGAAAAGAAGTATATTTTTATCGATTATTTTGAGTTTGTTTCTGGTCGCCTGCATTCCACAGGCAATGGCACAAAAGCAGAGCCGCCTGGAAAAGCTGCTAAGGTATCTGAACGATAATGACGCCGACAAATGGCAGAAAAACCGTGATAAGATAGATGACGAGACACAAACCTATTATGCCGAGGAACTGGCATTATTGGATGTGCTCAACGGATTGTGGAACGAGCAAAGCGAACAGGCTGCCACCAACTATTTCGGATGCTACGAAAGGGCAACGAAAGCTTATTTTCCCAATATCTGTGAAGAAGAGAAAATACAACTTTCCAACGTACAAAACAAAGCGGAACTGGCTGTTATCTCCATTCTGGAAGCTTCGAAAGATCAAATCCCTTTTAGCAAGACGTTGATGGACAGTATCCAGTCAAGCGGTTATCCGGGAGATTCTGCCATCTTGCAAAAGGTGCGGGACATCCGTGAAATGGCTTTACTGGAAGGTATGCTGAAAACACCTACGCTGAATATTTATCAAACGTACATCACGGAATATCCGAACGGCAAATTTATCTCTCAAATCAACACTGCGGAAAACAAACGGCTTTACCAGATTGTAAAGAGTAATCCGACATCAGCGAATTTCAAGGCATTTTTTGATAACGCCAACATGCAGAAATTCTTCACGGATAAAGATACGCGTCCATTCCTTCCGGAAGTTCGCGCGTTATACGATGATTTCCTGTTTCAAGGGATCGACAGTCTCCGGGAGAAAGGAAACGCAACAGACATCCGGCAGATTATTGACGAGTATAAGCAATCACCTTACCTGACTTCTACAGCACGTACTCATCTGGACGACCTTGAATATCTTAGTGAAAAAGCTGATTTTGAGCTTTTAAAAGCTGCCATTGTCAATTCCGAATCTTTGAGTATGCTGCAGGATTTTCTTTGCACACACAGGTATAAGGAATTTCGTGACCAGGCCAATGCACTACGGACACCGTTTATTCTGCAAACAATCATATCCACTCCTACTTCTGTGAAATACTATAATGGAGGACGATTGATTAAGTCTGCGGAAAATGACAGTACGGGAAATACCTCGACCACTTATTCGTATGATGATAAGGGGCAGCTCATTTCTACATTGTCGCTTACCGTAAAGAACGGGCAGCCAAGCAATGAAATACAAACGAACAGATTATACGACCCGCAAGGTCACTGCATCTTTGAGGTACAAACGAATCCGAAAACCAAAACGGATCTCTACCGACGGACACGCCGTATCGGTACGGACGGAAGTATCGAGAGTGATTCGCTCAAGTATACAGATGGAAGAGTCATCATAAGTTCCTATAATAAACAGGGGTTATTGACCGAAACCAAAGAGTATAATAAGAATGGAGAACTTCAGGCGTACACCGCAAACAAATATGATGATAAAGGCAGATTGATTTCATCCCAACATCAAAACCTGCTTTTTGCCAATTCTTCGGATCAGATTATTTCACAAAAAGATGCTTATGAATACGATAAATACGGTTATCTGACACAAATCGTTTACCAACGGATTTTAGGCAATAACCAGAAAACATCGGGATGCCTGACCTGCCTGTACGATAAATACGGAAACCAGATCGATAGCAATTCTTATTATGAATATGATAATACGGGCCAATGGATCTGCCGGACCGACCGTGAGCATCCGAAAGAAGTGGAACGCATACAGTACATTTACAAATAAAGTAAGATGCTGTGAACATTTTGCAGAAGGCTTCTGTTATTATAGTATAACAAGCCAATTAAAACTTGTAACATTATGAATACTATATTAATGTCTTTAATTATGATGACCATGACTTACGAAATGCCTAAACTTCCTTACGCAAACAATGCGTTGGAACCTGTAATCAGTCAGCAAACAATAGATTTCCATTACGGAAAACATCTACAAACGTATGTAAATAATCTGAATAGCCTCGTGCCCGGAACAGAATATGAAGGTAAAACGGTAGAAGAAATCGTTGCAGCCGCACCGGATGGAGCTATATTCAATAACGCCGGACAAGTATTGAACCACAACCTGTACTTCCTGCAATTTGCCCCGAAACCTTCAAAGAAGGAGCCGGCCGGTAAACTGGGAGAAGCCATCAAACGTGACTTTGGCAGCTTTGAAAACTTCAAGAAAGAATTCAATGCAGCAGCAGTCGGATTGTTTGGTTCAGGATGGGCTTGGCTATCCGTAGATAAAGACGGTAAACTGAAAATCACTAAAGAGGGGAACGGCAGCAATCCGGTACGTGCCGGTTTGAAACCACTTCTTGGATTTGACGTTTGGGAACACTCCTATTATCTGGATTACCAGAACCGCCGTGCCGACCACGTAAACGCCCTGTGGGATATCATCGACTGGGATGTGGTTGAAAAAAGAATGTAAGCAAATTTACAAGCTAAACTATACTTATGGAAAAGGTCGTTGTGTTTTTCACAGCGACCTTTTTTACAGATTAAAAAGAACCAGACTTTTATTGTATATCAGATGCATTAGTTGTATTTTTGCAACTCATAAAACAACATAACAAACAATTATGATACTATATAAAAGAAAAGAGATACGATTTATTGTCTCCATTGCCGTTCTTCTTTTCTTCCCCCTTTTCTGCAACGCTGCCGCCACAGAAGAACCAGAGGAAGAGATCCTGTTCATTACCTCATACAATTCTGACACTAAATATACCTACGATAACATCAGCACATTTATAGAAACCTACACCCAATTGGGAGGAAGATACTCGACCATTGTAGAAAACATGAATGCGACGGATTTAACGCAGGCGCACCAATGGAAAAAAACATTAACCGATATTTTAGACAAACATCCGAAAGCTAAATTAGTGATTCTTTTGGGTGGTGAAGCATGGAGCAGTTTCCTTCATCTTGAAGATGAGAAATATAAGCAGCTTCCTGTTTTCTGCGCAATGGCATCACGCAACGGCATCCGTATTCCGGAGGATTCAATCGATATGCGGAACTATAATCCTGTAAGTATCAACTTAACGGAACGAATGAAGGAGTACAACGTAAAATACTGTGATACATACGAATATAACATCAGCAAAGATATCGAAATGATACAGGATTTCTACCCGGACACAGAGCACCTGGTATTTGTATCGGATAATACCTATAACGGACTTGCCGAACTGGCATGGTTCAAGAAAAACCTGCAACATTTCCCGCAGTTATCCATCACCTATATTGACGGTCGCATCCACACACTCGATATGGCTGCCAGTCAATTGCGCAATCTTCCCAGAAACACAGTCATGTTGCTTGGCATCTGGAGAATCGATAACCGGGGTATTACTTACATGAATAACTCCGTTTATGCTTTTTCCAAAGCCAATCCTCTCCTGCCTATGTTCAGCATGACTTCCACTGCAATAGGTTACTGGGCTATCGGAGGATATGTCCCGCAATATGAAGGAGTGGGACAAAGCATGGGAGAATATGCCTACCGCTTTTTAGACCAGAAGGAAACTGATATCAGCAGTATCAATATCTTACCCAACAGATATAAATTTGATGCGAAGAAACTAAAGGAATGGGGATTTGAAAACAAGAAGTTACCTGTTAACTCAATGGTAATCAATCAGCCCATCCCATTCTTTGTGGCCTATAAGACAGAAGTACAATTCATCCTGATTATATTTCTCGTATTAGTAGGAAGTCTAATGATTTCGCTGTATTACTATTACCGGACTAAAATCCTGAAGAATCACCTTGAAAGAACTACGAAACAACTACGGGAAGATAAAAAGAAACTGGAAGAGTCTGAAGTCGAATTGCGTGATGCTAAAGAGCGCGCCGAAGAAGCTAACCAACTGAAAAGTGCCTTTGTTTCGAATATGAGCCACGAGATACGGACTCCGCTAAATGCTATTGTCGGTTTCTCCAGTCTGATTATCGGTTCGGTAGAGCAGAATAACGAACTGAAAGAATACGCAGATATTGTCCAGACCAACTCCAATCTGTTGCTCCAACTGATTAGTGATGTACTGGATATATCACGCCTGGAATCAGGAAAACTGCAATTCAACTATGAATGGTGTGAGCTGGTGAACCATTGCCAGAATATGATTACTCTGACCAACCGGAACAAGACAATGGATGTAGACATTAAACTGCAAATGCCTAAAGAGCCTTACATGCTCTACACAGATCCCTTGCGCCTGCAGCAGATTATTATCAATCTGCTGAACAATGCCTTGAAATTCACTCCTGCCGGAGGAAGTATTACGCTGGATTATGAAGTGGACGAAAAAAAGCAATGTATGCTGTTCTCGGTAACTGATACCGGCACCGGAATCCCCGAAGATAAACAGGAGCTGGTATTCCAACGTTTCGAAAAGTTGAACGAGTTCGTACAGGGTACAGGATTGGGACTGGCTATCTGCAAACTGACCATCCAATATATGGGAGGTGATATCTGGATTGACAAGAATTACAAAAATGGCGCCCGATTTATCTTTTCTCATCCTATCAAAAAACAGGAATCAACAGAAAAATGAAAAAAAATCGAATGATTTAGTGTTTTTCTGTTTCTTTTTCACTTACTTTGCCCCCGTAAAGACAAAGGGGTGCCCCATGAGGGGCTGAGATTATACCCTAGGAACCTGAGGCAGTTAGTACTGACGTAGGGATTGTGTTTCTTCTTATCGCCTTTCCATTCAAGCACGCTCTTTGTATTTACTTTCAACTTATTTATTCTGATAGGACAATGAAAGTACAAGTGAACAACAAAGAGGTGGAAATTACTCCCGACTCTACCCTTACACAACTGACAGCACAGCTCGAACTTCCGGTTCAAGGCATTGCTATCGCCGTAAACAACAAAATGATTCCCCGTACCGAATGGGAGGGTTTCATATTGCATGAGAACGATAACCTGGTGATTATCAAAGCTGCTTGCGGAGGATAAGGGAATGGTCAGTCTACAATTTATCACGCATCAGACCGAACGGTACTCGTACCTCGAATCGGCACGTATGGCACTCGAAGGCGGGTGCAAATGGATCCAACTACGCATGAAAGAGGCTCCTCTCGAAGAAGTGGAGGCAGTAGCCCTGCAACTGAAACCGCTTTGTAAAGAGCACGAAGCAATCCTGGTTCTGGACGATCACGTTGAACTGGCGCGAAAGCTGGAAGTGGACGGTGTGCATCTGGGCAAAAAGGATATGCCTATCGACCAGGCCCGCCAAATTCTTGGAGAGGCTTTCATTATCGGCGGCACTGCAAATACATTCGAAGATGTTGTACAGCACTATCGTGCCGGTGCCGATTATCTTGGCATCGGTCCTTTCCGGTTTACTACCACCAAAAAGAATTTAAGCCCTGTACTGGGATTGGAGGGCTATTCTTCTATTCTTTCACAGATGAAGGAAGCGAATATCGAAATCCCCGTTGTAGCTATCGGGGGAATCACTTTTGAGGATATTCCTGCCATACTTCATACAGGAGTAAATGGAATAGCCCTGTCAGGAACTATTCTCGGAGCGGATAATCCGATAGAAGAAACACGTAGAATCCTGAATCATGCGTAAAGCAATGATGTACAATCAGTAATTTAATTTATAATATATATAGAATGGAAAAGTTAGTAATTGCGGGACGCGAATTTAACTCCCGTCTTTTCCTGGGAACAGGAAAATTCAATTCCAATGAAGTAATGGAACAAGCTATTCTGGCTTCGGGTACGGAAATGGTAACTGTTGCCATGAAACGAATCGACATGGATAACAAAGAGGACGACATGCTGAAACATATTATTCATCCGAATATTCAGCTATTGCCCAATACTTCCGGTGTACGTAATGCAGAGGAGGCTGTTTTTGCAGCACAACTGGCTCGTGAAGCCTTTGGAACAAATTGGCTGAAACTGGAAATTCACCCGGACCCACGCTATCTGCTCCCTGACTCTATCGAGACACTGAAAGCTACGGAAGAACTGGTAAAACTGGGCTTTATCGTGTTGCCTTATTGCCAGGCTGACCCTGTACTCTGCAAACGTCTGGAAGAAGCGGGCGCAGCTACCGTTATGCCGCTCGGTGCACCAATCGGTACCAATAAAGGATTGCAGACCAAAGAATTCCTGCAAATCATTATCGAACAGGCAGGTATCCCGGTAGTCGTAGATGCAGGCATCGGTGCACCCAGTCATGCTGCCGAAGCAATGGAACTGGGAGCTTCCGCTGTATTAGTGAATACTGCAATAGCCGTTGCCGGAAATCCGGTAGAAATGGCTAAAGCATTCAAAGCAGCTACAGAAGCCGGAAGACAAGCTTACGAAGCAGGATTAGGATTACAAGCCGTCGACTTCGTAGCAGAAGCAAGTTCACCTCTAACGGCTTTTCTTGATTAAAACAAATAAACTATGGAACAAAAAATAAAATTCCCCCGCTCGCAGAAAGTCTATTTACCCGGTAAACTTTATCCGAATATCCGTGTAGCGATGCGGAAAGTGGAACAAGTGCCCAGTGTCAGCTTTGAAGGCGAAGAAAAGATAGCAACACCGAACCCGGAGATATATGTATATGATACCAGCGGACCGTTCAGCGATGCGAATATGAGCATTGATCTTAAAAAAGGACTGCCCCGTATGCGTGAAGAATGGATTGTAGGCCGTGGTGATGTGGAACAACTTCCCGAAATTACTTCGGAATACGGACAAATGAGAAGGGACGATAAAAGTCTCGATCACTTACGTTTCGAGCACATCGCTCTGCCCTATCGCGCTAAAAAAGGAGAAGCAATCACTCAAATGGCATACGCCAAAAGAGGGATTATCACCCCTGAAATGGAATATGTAGCAATCCGCGAGAACATGAATTGCGAAGAATTGGGAATCAAGACCCACATTACTCCAGAATTTGTCCGTCAGGAGATTGCAGAGGGACGTGCCGTATTACCGGCCAATATCAACCACCCGGAAGCTGAACCGATGATTATCGGACGCAACTTCCTTGTGAAAATCAATACGAATATCGGAAATTCAGCTACTACTTCAAGCATAGATGAAGAAGTGGAGAAAGCATTGTGGAGCTGCAAATGGGGTGGCGACACCTTGATGGATCTTTCCACAGGAGAAAATATTCATGAAACACGCGAATGGATTATCCGTAATTGTCCCGTACCCGTCGGCACGGTTCCTATTTATCAGGCACTTGAAAAGGTGAACGGCATAGTGGAAGACCTCACCTGGGAAATCTACCGGGATACATTGATTGAACAATGCGAACAAGGTGTAGATTACTTCACCATTCATGCAGGGATCCGCCGCCATAATGTTCATCTTGCCGATAAACGGTTGTGCGGTATTGTCAGCCGTGGAGGAAGCATAATGAGTAAATGGTGTCTCGTACACGATCAGGAAAGTTTCTTATACGATCACTTTGATGATATTTGTGATATCCTGGCACAATATGATGTAGCCGTTTCTTTAGGCGACGGACTTCGTCCGGGTTCTATCTACGATGCGAACGATGAAGCGCAGTTTGCCGAACTGGATACCATGGGAGAATTAGTGCTTCGTGCCTGGGATAAGAATGTTCAGGCATTTATTGAAGGCCCCGGACACGTTCCGATGCATAAAATCAAAGAGAACATGGAACGTCAGATTGAAAAATGCCATGACGCCCCATTCTATACACTCGGCCCGTTGGTGACGGATATTGCTCCCGGATACGACCATATCACTTCCGCTATCGGTGCCGCACAAATCGGATGGCTGGGTACGGCTATGCTTTGTTATGTCACTCCGAAAGAACACCTTGCCTTACCCGACAAAGAGGATGTACGCGTAGGAGTCATTACCTACAAGATAGCCGCTCATGCCGCTGACCTGGCAAAAGGACACCCGGGTGCACAGGTACGAGACAACGCATTGAGTAAAGCTCGCTATGAGTTCCGCTGGAAAGATCAGTTCGACCTGTCTCTCGACCCGGAGCGGGCGCAGACCTATTTCCGTGCAGGACATCATATCGATGGAGAATATTGTACGATGTGCGGACCTAATTTCTGTGCAATGAGATTGTCACGCGATTTAAAGAAAAGCGCTAAAAC
>SKEW01001734.1_pt1 | contig 12142 bp, 11 predicted proteins | sample 4841441 | NCBI WGS metagenome assembly SKEW01 (sample SAMN11008799, study PRJNA524170) | human gut metagenome | isolation source: fecal sample from pouch patient p41 | place: Israel: Tel-Aviv | reverse complement strand
CCGCCCGAGAAGCCGCCGCCACCGCCGCCGCTCGAGCTATCGGAACTCGAAGCCAGCTCACGGATGCTCTCGTGATACACATCGTTAAACGAATCGAGTGGCGACTCGATGCCGTAGTGATGGTAGTACCACCAGTAGCAGGGGTAATTGTCGTAGAAATCGTCGCTGTTGCGCAGATCCGCAGGCACGGCCTCGGCCAGCTGTCGCAGCACTTCTTTCGAAACGCCAAGGGCAACGCCCATCACCAGCAGTTTGTTCCACAAGATCAGGTCGCTGGGGATAGCCTCCTTCAGGCGCGTAAAGTCCTCGAGCCAATGCTTGAGCGCCTTGCAGCGAGCCGCCACCTCGGCGCCCTCCGGCGTGTAACGGCGGAAGGTGCAGCTCAGGACAAAGCCCACGATCGTGACGGGAATCGAGATCATAGCGGCGCCGACGTTGGCGTCCGCAAAGTCGGTATAGATCAGAGAGCCCAGAATGCCAAAGACAATGATGATGCCGAGAACCAGGCCGGCCACCATCGCGATAGTGCCATCCGATGCGATAAACTCGCGCGCCTCCAGCTTGCCCTTAACCGTGCTCTGATAGTCCTCGAGCTTGTCGCCAACAGATGTGGTGCGCTCGCTAGCGTACTCCTCCAGCTCGCTAAACGTGCGCGAACGGACTCCGTCCTTATCGGGCTTAACGCCGGCGAAGAAGACCTTGAGCACATCGCGATCGATGCCGTCCTTCTTGGCAGCCTTCCAGGCCTCGTCGGTCACCGTGATGCGATACGTATGCTCCTCTTTTTCGCGACGGAGCAGGCCCTTCTTCTTGGCCTCGGTCGCTTCTTCCAGCTTGATCACGCGGTCGTCGGTCAGCTTCATCAGCGTGGCGATATATGCCTGATCGGGCACGTTGTTCCAGCTCATAAGAGCTGCAAGCACCGCGGGATGGTCGGCGGAGGGCACATCGCGGAAGTACTCGTCTTGGAAGAGCGGCTTGGGCTTGGGCCTGCGTAGCTTGAGCACAACGATTGTGCCGGTAAAGGCGACCGCCGCGACAACACTTAGCGCGGCAAGCACATTGGCAATCATGCGAGCGTGAGCGCGACGGGCGTTAGCTTCGTCGGCCCATTCCTTCTCTTCGCTCAGGATCGTTGACATGCGTTCCTCGCCCGAAGCGGCAAGCTGCGGCACCCAGTCGCCGGGGAAGGCGATGCGTGCCTCGGCGAATTCGCCCTGATGCACGCAGGGAATGGTATAGGTGACCATGGGCTCGTCCTCATCGAGCGACACGTCGCCCGCCAGCGGACCGTGGCCCCATGCGCGGAAGTTATCGCCTTTGACGGCCGCCGTCCCGGCAGCGGCATTTGCGAAGCGCACTTCCATCTCGACATCGTCGGAATCCGCAGACCAGCCGTCGCCCACGAACTTCCAGTAGAGCTCGGCGGTATCGGCCCAGTTCATAACCGCACCGGTCATGGTGTAGCTCACGTAATAGATCGCGCTGTCGCCGCTCTCGTGGGGGCTGAACACCTTAATCCTTACGCCGTCACCGGCCTGCTCGACCGTGTAGACGCCAGAATCGCCCTTGTTCGCGCTATCGACTTTGTTAAACGCGGTGTCCTCTTCCTCGACACTCAGCACGTCAACGTCCGCCGTGCCGCCCTGCTGGTTGGTGCCCGTATTGATCTCCCAAAACACGCCGTTGATGTCGTCGTCGAAATCAAACTGGCGTCCCTCGACAACGGTCAGCGATCCATCGGCCTCGACCGTGGCACTGATGTAGGTTTGGGTCATGGAGTAGCCGTCGGCGTGCGCGGCGGCAGGCAGCAGCAACAACGCAAGCGCAACGAGCGCGCAGACGGAAGCGAATCGCGCAAACAGGCGGCGCTGCCGACAGGTTTTGGCAACGGGGGCGTTCATAGGCACATCCTTTGTCTGTGATACCAGCAACGCCATTGTCCCACGTTTACGGGCGCACATGACGAACATCTAGGCCAGCGGAGTATCAAACGGGACGAAAGTCACGCCCGCGGCCGGCACCTGGGGACGTTCCTTATCTGCCGGCAATCTGGGACACTCCTTGGCATAGCCCGCTCCGGCAATAGATACCACTTCATAGCTCCGTCACAGGTGTAGCGGCTTTGTGTTGCCGCATGCGCACTGATTGAGTCCGCGAGCAAGGGGGCATAAAGCAGTTGAGCGAACACGGTTTGCCCCTTTGCCGTTCGCTTGAGGATCATGTCCCCCTTTTCCGCGGAAACCCCGGCAGTTGCGAAGAGCTGCCGGGGTTTCTGTCGTTTGAGGGGTTGGGCTGGCGGGTGGCGATCGAGCTGTCGAGCCGGTGCCTCCCCCACCTCCCGCGCTATACTCGTGCGCATGGATATCAACGCATGCAACATAGCAACACACTCCGTGGACGCACCGGCAACGGCAGGGCCCACCCCCGTCGTGGGCCGCTTTGCCCCGTCGCCCTCGGGCCGCATGCACCTGGGCAACGTGTTCAGCTGCCTGTGCGCATGGCTTTCAGCCCGCAACCAAGGCGGCAGCATCGTGCTGCGCATCGAGGATCTGGACGATCGCTGCAAGCGCCCGGAACTTGCCGCTCAACTGATTGACGACCTGGCCTGGCTAGGGCTTGAGTGGGACGAAGGCCCCTACTACCAGCACGATCGCCTCGACCTGTACGAGAGCGCCTTGCACCAGCTACAAGACGCCAGCCTCACCTATCCCTGCTTTTGCACGCGCGCCGAACTCCACGCCGCGAGCGCGCCGCACGCGAGCGACGGCACGCCCATCTACCGCGGCGCCTGCCGAGGCCTTTCTGCCGAGGAGGTTGCCCGCCGCAGCATCCTGCGTGCTCCGGCCACGCGCCTGCGCGTGCCCGCCGTCGACGACCTCGCAGACGATGTGGTCGAATTCGTTGACCGCACGTACGGAGCCCAATGCGAGGCACTCGCCACCGAGTGCGGCGACTTTTTGGTGCGTCGCAGCGACGGCGTGTTTGCCTATCAGCTGGCCGTGGTGGTCGACGACGCTGCCATGGGCGTCACCGAGATCGTACGCGGATGCGACCTGCTTGGTTCCACGCCGCGCCAAATCTATCTGCAACATCTGCTGGGACTGCCCACACCGCGCTACGCGCACATTCCGCTGCTCATGTCGCCGGACGGCCGCCGCCTTTCCAAGCGCGATCGCGATCTGGACCTGGGCGAGCTCCGCACCCGCTTTGGCACACCCGAGGCACTGTTGGGATGGCTCGCCGGGCAAACAGGCATCGCGCCGGACACCACGCCGCGCTCTGCCGAACAGCTGGTCGAGCACTTTAGATGGGACGTCATCCGTGCGCACCGCGAGAACATCACTGTAACGGTCGAGTAGCCAGCCACCCCGCCTCTACGCAACATCCCAGGGCTGGAGTTCGTCACCCAAGCGAATGATGCAGTCGTAGAGCACGGTATGGCGCTCGGCCGGGTTGACATCCCGATGAAAATGCCCGTAATACCAGCGTTTGTAGTCCATGCGATCTTCCAGCTCATCGAAAAATGCCGTAAGTCGATCAACCGTGGGGCAATTCCATCCGGGTGCCGGATAAAGCGTGGGCGAAAGCATGCGCGTAGAGCAGGTGTGGGTGATCACGTAGTCGACCTTCCAGCCCATGCTCTCGAGCTTTGCCCGCGCCTCCTCAAAGTTGCGCTCGTCCGGCAGCTCCTGCGGCCACCAGCTGGAATACGGAATGCGGTATTCTTTATCCACGCTCGTGGCGCCGCCCATGGTAAAGATCGTTGAGCCGTCGAGTTCAAAAACCTCGCCGCGCGTCAGGCGCCGTATGGGAGAGGTATCCGACAGGCGCTGCGTCAGTCCTCCGTGCCACAGCTCCATGGGGCGCTCCGCCCAGTGATCGAAACGCTCGTGGTTACCGTCGACGAATAGCACGGTATAGGGACGCGATTCCAGCCAGGCGATATCGGCACACTCCTCGGCAGAGAAATCCCACGGAAAGCCAAAGTCGCCCGCGACAATCAGATAGTCGTCGCTCGTCAGGCTATCCCCAAGCTCCCAATCGCGCAGCTTTTGCATGTCGAGGCCGCCATGAATATCGCCCGTCACATAGACCGTCATCGGATTACCACTTCCCTGTAAGTCGCTAGCCCACATTCTGCACGATCACTAAGCCAACCGTTCCAACCCTTCCATCCTTTAGGGCTTACCCCTCGTTCTTCCATCCAAACGGGTCAAGCACCCAAAAAACCAGATCGAGCACGCCGCCGGTCATCATGGCGCCGGCAAGGGCCATGCAAACATGCAGAGAACTGGCACTTCGGAGCACGTCGAACGGCCCCAAAGAAGCCAGCAGCGCGACCGCTGCGCCGGCAAAACACAGTGCGAGGCACGGCCCCGCGTCCTTGACGCACTTCTTTGCGAGATGCTTGGTGTTGTCACTCATCAATATCGAACTCCTTAGAGGGTCGTTGTTTGGGTACATGCCGCCGCGGCAGAGCAGGACGGCAGGGTAAGTGTCACATGTCGTGCGGACATCCATGGGGAAACCGCCTGCTCGACCAACCCTTGACGCCGTTTTGCACCGGCACCACATCCCCCGCTATCGAGGTCTAATACTTTTCCCGAGAAGTGAACGGCTGTTTTTGAACCCATGAAACATCCGCATTTTTCGGCGGCAAAATCGCAGGATTTCAGCGCCGAAACCGCAGGAAGCGGCACTCCTAAAGTGTCGATGCTTCGGGGGTCCGTTTTAGCTCGTTCACTTCTCGGGAAAAGTATTAGACCTCGCTGCTAGCTATCCAGAAAGGCATCTCTCCCTTCCCCACCGCCACCCAAAAACTCATCCAACATTAATCTTGGCTCAAGAATCGCTTAATCTATAACCTGCACTATAGAGTTCGACCAAGGGCGGGGCGGCGCCACGCAGGTCGCCGAACGCAACGCTCGCGCCCGGGCAAATCGCCCGGCGTCGCGCCCATCGAACGAAAGGACAGGTCATGGACGACCTCGAAAAAGTTGAAACCATCCGCACCAAGTGCAACGTGAGCTACACCGATGCCAAGGCGGCGCTCGACGCTGCCGACGGCAACGTTTTGGATGCCATCATTTGGCTCGAGTCGCAGGGCAAGACCCAGACCACGTCGGCGCACGCCGCCACCGAGCCCGCGCCGGTCGACGAGCCCTCGGCCGAGATGGTCGCCGCGCAGGCCGCCTACGAAAAGTCGAGCGAAAAGACCGACTTTTCCAAGAAGATGGACAGCGTGTGGGAGTACCTCAAAAAGCTCTTCCGCCTGAGCCTGGACACCAAGTTTATCGCCACGCGCCGCGATGCGATCATCCTCAACATCCCCATCCTGATTCCCATCGTCGCCCTGTTTGCCTGGGGCGCCACGATATGGCTGATGCTGATTGGCCTGTTCTTTGGCATGCGCTACCGCATCGACAGCGACGGCGACGTGCCCGGCAGCATCAACAACCTTATGAATCACGCCGCCGACGCCGCGGACGACATCAAGCAAAATCTGAACGACGACAAGTAATCGCAGACGGGGGCACGCATGGCACGGATCCTGATCGTAGAGGACGAGGAGAAAATCGCCCGCTTTGTGACGCTCGAGCTGGAGCACGAGGGCTACCAGGTGGAGCACGCCGCCGACGGCCGCACCGCCGTGGACCTGGCGCTGGAGCGCAACTACGATCTGATTCTGCTCGATGTGCTGTTGCCGCAGCTCAACGGCATGGAGGTGCTGCGACGCGTCCGCAAGCACAAGGATGTACCGGTGATCATGGTCACCGCGCGCGATGCCGTGATGGACAAGGTTGCCGGGCTCGATGCCGGCGCCGACGATTATCTGACCAAGCCGTTTGCGATCGAAGAGCTGTTCGCACGAATCCGCGTGGCGCTGAAGCGCTCGGAGGTCGCGCGGGCAGCTTCGGGCGTTGGTGGTTCCGGCGCCGGGGCGGATATGGCGGGCGGCGCGGGTGTCGGCGCCGCTGCGATACCCCCGGCCAGCGGCTCGGCCCAGGCATCTGCCTCGCCCTCCCCCGCCACGCTCGCCGTGGGCTCGGTTGCGCTTGATCCCGACCGCCGCGAAGTCACGGTCGGCGGTTCGCCCATCGTGCTGACTGCCCGCGAGTTCGACGTCCTCGCACTGCTTATGGCGCATGCCGAAACCGTACTCACGCGTGAGCGCATCGCGCACGAAGCGCTGGGCTACGAATACGTGGGCGACACCAACAACGTCGACGTACACATCGCGCACCTGCGCGCCAAGATCGAAGACGCTGGCGGCGCCCGCATCATCCAAACCGTGCGCGGGGTGGGCTATGTCTGTCGCGCGTAACACCGAGACCAAGCGCGTCACTTCCATCGCCCGCGCCATCAACTGGAGCTATATGTGGCGTCGCCTCATGAGCTACGTCTGGCTCGATCTGTTGCTGCTGGTTGTTGCGGCGGCGATCCTCGTCTATGGATACAACCAGACGCTGCCCGACGGCACGTTTAGCGCAGGATGGATCCCCGGCGCCACCGTTCACGGCATGTCACTGACGCCCGCGCGCAGCTGGGACCTGGCAACGCTCACCTATACCGTCGAGCTTGCGCGTACCACCAAGACCTTCCCCCTCGCGCAGGATCTCGTCACGCTATGGCCCCTCTACCTTGTCGTTGTAGGTTGGCAAGCCATCAGCGTGCTCAACATGCTCGGCGGCGCCCGCCGCGTGCGCCGCACCATGGCACCGCTCAACGACCTGGCCTTGCGCGTGGACGAGCTCGGCCGTATGCAGCTCTCCGGCGGCAAGATGGAAACGTTGGAGCAGGCCATCGAGCGCGCAAGTGTCGACTCGCCGAGCGTCACCACCGGCGACGCCGACCTGGCGAGCATCGAGGTCGCACTCAACCGTCTGCTGCGTCAGATGCAAGAGGCCAAGCTACAGCAGATGCGCTTTGTCAACGACGCGAGTCACGAACTGCGCACACCCATCGCGGTGATTCAGGGCTACGTAAACATGCTCGACCGCTGGGGCAAGGACGACCCAGCCGTGCTGGCGGAGTCCATCGCCTCGCTCAAGGCCGAAAGCGAGCACATGCAGGAGCTCGTAGAACAACTGCTGTTTTTGGCACGCGGCGATGCCGGCCGCACCGCACTGCATCGTGTGGATACCAATCTGGCAGCGCTCGTCGGAGAGGTATGCGAAGAATCGCAGATGATCGATGCCGGGCACACGTATCGGCTGGCTTTTGACGCCGCATTTGCCAGCGACCCGCGCTGCGACGCGTCCGTCGACGTGGCGCTCGTGAAGCAAGCTCTGCGCGTGATCGTGCAGAACGCCGCCAAGTATTCGGACGCGGGAACGACCGTCACGTTTGCCATAAATCCCGATACGGGCACGGGCGCGATCGACATAAGTGTTGAGGACGAGGGCATCGGCATGAACCAGGAATCCGCAGCTCACGCGTTTGAACGGTTCTACCGCGCCGACAACGCACGCGATGCCGGCGCGCAGGGATCGGGTCTGGGGCTTGCCATTGCCAAGTGGATCGTCGATAGCCATGGCGGTGTCATTGGCGTGACCTCAGTCGAGGGCGTCGGCAGCCGCTTTACGATTCGCCTACCGCGGTAGGAAGCCCCTCGGCATAAATAAAGGGATAAGGCCATGCGGCCCTATCCCTTTTTGCTAGCTATAGCAGCTTGTGCGCTACTCGCGGCACAGGTGCACGGCGAAGCCGGCGAACTCGCGCTTAAAGTACACGAGCTTGGTGCCGCCGTCGGGCAGCAGCACGCGCGACTCCTCGTTGACCTCGAGCCCGCGCTCGGCAAACCACTTCTCGGCCGCATCGATGTCGTTGACGGCGAAGCCGATGTGGCCCTTGGCGCCACGACCGTTCTGCTTCATGATCTCGACCAGCGAATCGTTAAAGTACGAAACGGGGGTCTCGATGACGGGCAGGCCCATCATCGTCGAGAACAGCTCCGCGATCTCCAAGGCGTCTGCCGGGTCGGTAGCGTTGATGCCCACATGGGCAACGCGCATGCCAAAAAGCTCGACCGGGTTGGCGTTCTGCTCACTCATACAGTCAGCGCCTACTGAGCCATGACGTCGAGGACGGCCTTCTCGGCAGCAACGCGGTTCATGCCGGTCATGAAGGGCACGCCGCTCACGTACGGGCAGGTGAGGCCCTCGGGGGCAACGGTGGTGGCGATCAACAAGTCAGCGCCCTCGTCGCAGTAATCCTTGGCCTCGGAGATGGCGCACTGCACGATCTCGTACTTGTCGGCGTAACCGTTGGCGTCGAGCAGGGTGGCGACCTTCTGGGCAACAAGCGTGGAAGTAGCAGCGCCAGCACCGCAAGCCAAAACGATCTTCTTCATAGGTAATGTCTCCCTTCATGGTTTACTTTAGGTAAGTGTACCGCAGCGAGCGATGGCGCTCGGCCTCGATGCGCTTTTGTGCCAGTTTGCTTGCACGCTGCGTATAATACATCTAGTACGTGTTGTCATACCGCTCGCTTTATGAGTGACTAAGGACCCTAATATGCCCGATTCCCGCACACTCTGGACCGCCGTCGTTATCATCTGCATCGCCGTATCGGTGTTCTTTAGCGTCAAAAAACGCACCACGTTTAAACGCCTGCAGCAGCTTATGGCCGCTAAGCAGTGGGACGAGTTCGATCGTTTGCTCGACGCCAAGCTCACCAGCATGCTGTACCCGCGCTACAACCGCGACTACCTGCGCCTGAACTCCTATCTGCTGCGCGAGGACCACAAGCGCGCCGACGAGATGTTCGATTTGCTTCTGGGGCTCAACCTGCCCAAGATGCAGCGCGTCGACCTGGTAATCAAGGCCTTTAACTACTACGTTGGCCAGGAGGACCGCAAAAAGTCCAAGGAGCTCCTGCACGAGATCAAGGGCTTTGAGGGTGGTCAGGCCGAGGCAGTCGCGCACGAATGCCAGCTGATGTACGACACGATGATCCTGAAGCGCCACAACGACATTCCCGAGCTGGAGCGCATGCTCGAGGATGTCGGCGACGACCCGGTCAAGCGCTGCCGACTGGAGTACCTGCTGGCCCTGCAGTACCAAAACAAAGGCGACGAGGCAAAGTTCCAAGAGTTCCTGGAGAAGTCGGGCCAACACTCGATGGCCGTCAACGCGTAGCGGACGGCTTGTGCTAGACTTCTAATCTTACGGGGGCGTGGCGGAATTGGCATACGCAGGAGACTTAAAATCTCTCGCCGCAAGGATTGTGGGTTCGAGTCCCACCGCCCCTACCATGTATTACTTACGAGCCCGTGTCCCCCAGGGATGCGGGCTCGTTTCTTTTGGACGCCGGTGGGGCTCGAACCCGCAAGGGGGCGAGCGTCAAGCGGACGCGCAGCGTCCGCAGCGAGCCGGCGAGGGCGCCGGCAGGCGGCCGAAGCCGGTGCGGATTTGCGCAGCAAATACGCGGACGTCCCACCGCCCCTGCCATATGAAGCGTTCGAGCCCGTGTCCCCAAGGGATGCGGGTTCGTTTCTTCCGTACGTCGGCGAGCCTCTAAGTTGCGGTGGAATAGTTGCTGTTTTGGCAGTTTATCAGCCCATTTAGGAACTATTCCACCGCAACTCAGAGGAGGATGGTTAAAGGGCGCTGAGGCTGGGAGTCCAGCCGATGGTGGGGGCTTCGCCGTCGAGAACCTCGTTAATGGTGGCGGCCATGCCGGCGAGCAGGCTGTTCTCGCTTACGGTGAGCGTGTCGTAGCCACCGGCTCGCATAAGCTCGCGGATCACCACGGCACCTGCCAAGATCACGCCCGCGCGCTTGGGTTGCACGCCCGGCAACGCGGCGATGCCCGCAACATCCAGCGCGGACATGCGCTCGATAGCGGCCGAAACCTGCTCCAGCGAAAGCTCACGCAGGTGTACAAAGCTCGAATCATACGGCTCCAGCTCGTGAACGAGCGCCACGAGCGTAGTGACGGTACCACCCACCGCGACCAGGCGCTCGGCGCGCTCAAAGTCGACAGGCAGGCTCTCAAAATAGCCCGCAAACTGCTCGTTTGCCCAGCCGGCAGCAGCCGCAAGCTCGTCCGTCGACGGCGGCAGTGCCGAGAAAAACCGCTCGGTCACGCGGCGGCAACCGATATCCAGCGAGCGCGTACCCTCCAGCGCAAAGACGCCGCGCTCTGGTGCATAGACGCCCGTCGCGAGCTCCGTGGATCCGCCACCCGAATCGGCAACTATGATGCGCTCACCAGCAAAGTCGTGCGCCACGCCAAAAAACGTCAGGCGCGCCTCGACCTCGCCCGGAATCACCTGCGGCTCGAGCTCCAGCTCGCGCAGACCGTCCAGCAGCAGCGCGGCATTGGACGCATCGCGCGCGGCGCTCGTGCACGTGGTGCAGATGCACGCGGCCCCAAAGGCACGGGCCTCGTCCACAAACATGCGACACGCAGCGAGCACGCGCTCAACGGCCGCCTCGCAAAAGCGCCCCGTCGCATCCACGCCCTCGCCCAAGTCGGTAATCTCGGTATGCTTGGACGATTCCACGATCGCCCCGCCCTCGACCTGAGCCAGCACCAGTCGCGACGACACCGTTCCCAGGTCAATCGCCGCCACCTTATATCGTTTGTCGCAATGCGTCATTGCAGGCTCCCCTCCGGGCGCTATTTGCCGTTGGACACGACCGTCTGGCCCTCGACGCCGTTAAATCCAAACAGCATATCGAGCGTCTGAATGTACCACGGCGCGTCCTTGCCGACCTCTTCGATCTCTTTGGCGACTTCGCTGGCCTTCTTGGCGTTCGAGGACTTTTTGCTCGACGACGAGTCCGAATCGTCGTCCAGGCCCAGCACGTCAATCTTGGTCTCGCCGGGCATCACCAGGCCCAGATCCTCGGTCGCCGCGTCCTTAATGCCCTCCTCCGAGAGCAGTTTGTCGACGCTTTTCTGCAGCTCGTCGTTGTACTGCTGGCGAATCTCGACCTGCTTGGCCAAGATATCGCTCGAGCGTTTGGCAACGTAGAGGTCGCGCACGGGAAAGTACAAACTCACGAGCACCAGGACGACGACAATGCCAATAAACAGCCCGCGCTGGGGTCCATGGGTAAAGTCGTAGATCGCCTTGACCACCGCGTTGTCGTTGGCGTAGTGCATGAAGTCCGAGCCCGAAAAACGGTTCGAGGGCCTGGTCGGCTTTTCGTGTGTTTGAGCCGCGGAACGCTGAGCATGCGTCGGGCGCGCCGGACGTGGCGGGCGGTCCGTCGACGTATTCATTTGAGCACGGGGGTGTGAGGCACTTGCCGGACGCTGCGCGCGGCGATCGACGCCGGCGTAATCGGACCCGCCGAGCTGCACGGTAGGTGCGCGGCGAGGCGACGGCTCACGCGAACCGGCGGAATAATACCTGTTGTCGTAAATCTGATCCATGTGCGCCTTGTGCGGTTGAGGTTTGTTTGCGCTAAGTCTTTTAGTTATAGCACGAGCGCCCGCACCGCTTTCGCCAGCCTTTGCTCGACATAAAAAAGGCGCTGAGCCGTATGGCCCAGCGCCCTTAGCGCTTTGCGGCATCCAGCCAAGGCGGGGCGGAACCGAGTCAGCCCCGCCCCCGCACACGCCGCTGCCTAGCGAATGTTGTAGAACGCAGACTTGCCGGCGTAGCGCGCGCTACCCTCGAGCTCGTCCTCGATGCGGATGAGCTGGTTGTACTTGGCAATACGGTCGCTGCGGCACGGGGCGCCCGACTTGATCTGGCCGGCGTTAACACCCACGACCAGGTCGGCGATGGTGGAGTCCTCGGTCTCGCCGGAACGGTGGCTCACGATGCAAGCGTAGCCGGCCTCCTTGGCAGTCTCGATAGCCTCGAGCGACTCGGTGAGCGTGCCAATCTGGTTGACCTTGACCAGAATCGCATTGGCGGCGCCCAGCTCGATGCCCTTCTTAAGGCGCTCAGTGTTAGTGACAAATAGGTCGTCACCTACGAGCTGCACCTTATTGCCAATGCGGCGGGTGAGCTCAACCCAGCCGTCCCAATCCTCCTCGGCCATGCCGTCCTCGATGGAGATGATGGGATAGGTGTCGACGAGCTTCTCCCAGTAATCGACCATCTGGGCGCTCGTGTACTCTACGCCCTCGCCCTTGAGCTCGTACATGCCGGTCTCGGCGTTGTAGAACTCGGTGG
>SKEW01001732.1_pt1 | contig 12143 bp, 10 predicted proteins | sample 4841441 | NCBI WGS metagenome assembly SKEW01 (sample SAMN11008799, study PRJNA524170) | human gut metagenome | isolation source: fecal sample from pouch patient p41 | place: Israel: Tel-Aviv | reverse complement strand
AGGAAATATCGTATTTGCAGGAAGAAAAGATTTCCAGATCAAACATATGGGACACCGGATTGAGCTGGAGGAAATTGAGCGTTCTATGACAGCACTTGATGGAGTGGAGAAGAGCTGCTGTGTCTTTAATACGGAGAAAAATCGTATTATGGGATTTTATCTTGGAGAGAAAGCAGCCTCAGATGTCAGAAAACAGATGAAGGAACAACTTCCGGTCTATATGGTTCCGACAAAATTGATTCAGGTAGATGAAATGCCGTTGAACAAGAATGGCAAGACAGACCGTAATTATTTTAAGAATTATGGAAAAAATAAAGGCTGTACATTGGGGTTTGAGAGGAGCAGCATAAGAAAGGAGAAAATATTGTGAAAAAAGAAATGCTGTTTAATGCTGCAAAAAAATATGGAACTCCGCTTTACGTGTTTGATCTGGATATCTTAAAAGAACAGACAGAGCGTATTCGTGCAGGCTTTGGTCCGGGGATCAGCCTTTGTTATGCGATGAAGGCGAATCCATTTCTGACAGGATATATGGCTCAGTGGGCAGACCGCATCGAAGTCTGCTCCATGGGAGAATTCCGGATCTGCCGGAGACTGCAGGTACCATCGGAAAAATTATTTATTTCAGGTGTTATGAAAAAACGGGATGATATCCGGGAGATACTTTCATATTGCGGAAATAAATGTGCATATACAGTGGAATCCCCACTGCATTTCCAATATTTTACAGAATGGAGCGAGGAACATCCGGAGGATGGTGTGCTCCGGTTATACCCGCGGCTTACGAGTGGAAATCAGTTTGGAATGGACGAAGACACTGTATTAGAAATTCTGAAAAAGGCAAAGGAACTTCCGGGAATCGAGGCAGAAGGAATTCACTATTTCTCAGGAACACAAAAGAAGAATCTGAAGCGCCATCAGAAGGAACTGGCATATCTGGATGAATTTTTAAAGAAAGCGGCAGAAGAGCAGATCGATGTGAGATGTCTGGAATACGGCTCTGGAACGGCAGTTCCGTATTTCCGCGATAAAACGGCAGAGACCTTTGAAGAAGCTGGATTAAAGGGACTTCAGGACGCTGTGAAGGGCAAATCAAGGGAATGTATGAACCGTATGTGAAGGTACTTCCAAAGGAAGTTTCAGTGAAGGTTGCGGAAGTTTCCGAAAATAAGAATACAGAAGAAAAGACCTGGAAAGTCTGTGGATCCTTATGTACACTGAATGATGTTCTCTGCAATGAAATCACCTTGAAAGGTTTGGAAAAAGGCGCCATCCTTGTATTCGAGAGAACCGGTGCGTATTCAGCAATGGAAGGAATGGCATTGTTCTTGAGCCATGAACTTCCGGGAGTTGTACTTTACAGTGAGGAAGAAGGATGGATCCAGGCAAGAGTACAGCAGGAAACTTATGAATTGAACATGGTAGAACAGTTATAGATTCAAAATGATAGGAAAAGAGGAAGAAAAAATGGAAGAATTATTAGAGATTTTAAATGAGATTGATGATAGTATTGACTATGAGAACGAGACAGCTCTGATCGATGATCAGCTTCTTGATTCTTTCGCGATCATCACACTTGTATCAGAGCTGGAGGATGCATTTGATATCAGCATTGAAGCCTCTGAGATGATGCCGGTGAACTTCAATTCAGCAAAGGCAATCTGGGCAATGGTACAGAGACTTCAGGAAGATTAAGATTTCAAAAGCCTGTCAATGATCCGGGAGGCTTCGCTTCTTGTCAGCGTAGTTGTATCCCAGTCAGGTATCAGTTCTTTCTGTTCCGTCAGGCGTTCTAAGAGTGCAATCTGCTTTGGTGTGGCAGGCTGCACTTTTTTAATTTTATATTGAAGTTGAAGAGGCTGGAACACTTTCGGATCCTGTGGCTCAAAATAGTGTGCCAGTGTCTGATAAAGCTTTGCGGTTGCGAGTGCATCATAGTATGCACGGTGAGCAGCAGGATTCTCAATATGATAATAGTCGCATAACGCACCGAGACTTTTAGACTCAAAGTCTTTATGTACTTTGCGGGCAATTTTTAAAGTATCGATCCCCATTTTTTCAAATGTAAGACCTTCTCTGACTGCACTGCATTTTACAAAGCTATAGTCAAACATGACGTTGTGTCCGATCAGCACGTCATCTTCACAAAAGGAGAGAAAATCGTGGATGACTTCCGGGCAGGATCTTGCTCCTGCAACCATATCATTTGTGATATGTGTGATGTTGGTGATCATCGGTGTGATCGGTTTGTCTGGATGGACGAATTCCATAAAACGGTCAACGACCTTTCCTTCCCGGACTTTGAGGGCACCAATCTCTATAATTTCATGTTCCTGAGGACTTAGGCCGGTTGTCTCCAGGTCAAATGCAATATATGATTTCAGCATAGAATGCTCCTTATCTGTAATGTTAATAACTTAATATCACTATACTAACATTACAGATAAGAGAAAGCAAATTTTATAAAAATGATTCTAATTCTCGTATCATTTCTTCTTCTGTTTTGATAATTTTTCTTGCCAGCGCATCGGCAGATTTGTCAGCCCTGTTCAATGTATTGGCACGTTCTCCGAGTGTTTTAATTCCCATGCTGCATCCATCAATCAGAAGTTTTGCAATTTTGGAGTTATCATCATTCAGATTCAGTTTAAGTTCTGTGCTGAACCAGGAAAATGCGGAAGCCATCATTCCCGGAGCTTTAACTTCATTTCCCGAATCAATCAGGTGGTCTTTTGCATTACCGCCTAATCGAGAATGACGATCAATGTATTTTTCAATTAATTGGAATAAGGTTGTATCTTGGGTGAAATCTTTGATTTGCTGCATACTTTCGATTGCCATCTGACATCCTGTGTTGCATTCTTCATATAGTTTTCGTGTTTGTTCATCCATGATGAAATCCTCCTTTTTATGGTGCGTTATTTGTTACGAAATAATATCAAAGATGGAATACGTGCATCAGTTATAAGAAAAGAATGTGGGTTTCTTTATATAGAATGTGGATAAAATACAAAATTATACGGTATTTTGTGAAAAACATAACGGTAAAGGACTTTTCTAAGAATATTTGTTGTGCTAAACTAAAAAAAGAGTTTAACAGAAAGGAAAAATGTACTCATGTTAAAGGGAAAAACTGTACTTCTTGGAGTGACAGGAAGTATTGCAGCATATAAAATTGCGTCACTTGCAAGTGCGCTGAAGAAATTGCATGCAGATGTGCATGTGCTTATGACAGAAAATGCGACAAATTTTATTAATCCGATCACATTTGAGACACTGACAGGAAATAAGTGTCTTGTAGATACATTTGACCGGAATTTTCAATATAGTGTAGAACATGTATCATTAGCGAAGAAAGCGGACGTAGTTATGTTGGCACCGGCAAGTGCGAATGTGATTGGGAAGATTGCTCATGGCATTGCGGATGACATGCTGACAACAACAATCATGGCGTGCAAATGTAAGAAGATCGTTGCTCCTGCAATGAATACGAATATGTTTGAGAATCCAATCGTTCAGGATAACCTGAAGGTACTGGAGCATTATAATTATGAAGTGATCAGCCCGGCGGTTGGTTATCTTGCCTGTGGAGATACAGGAGCAGGGAAAATGCCGGAACCGGAGCTTTTGCTTGAATATATTTTGCGGGAAATCGCAAGAGAAAAGGATATGAAAGGACTGCATGTTCTGGTTACAGCAGGTCCTACACAGGAGTCCGTTGATCCTGTACGCTATATTACGAATCATTCTACCGGAAAGATGGGGTATGCGATTGCAAAGGTATGTATGCAGCGTGGAGCGGATGTTACACTTGTCACAGGACCGACCTCTATTGAGAAACCACATTTTGTAAATGTTGTTCCAATCACAACGGCGAGAGAAATGTTTGAAGAAGTGACAGGACGGGCCGAAGAACAGGATATTATTATTAAGGCAGCAGCAGTTGCGGATTATAGACCACGCTATGTCAGTGATGAAAAGGTGAAGAAAAAGGATGACGATCTGGCACTTGAAATGGAACGCACAGATGATATTCTTGCGTATCTTGGAGCGCATAAAACAAAAGATCAATTTCTCTGTGGATTTTCTATGGAAACAGAAAATATGCTCGAGAATTCCAGAAAGAAGCTGAAGAAAAAGAACCTGGACATGATTATAGCAAACAGTTTGAAAATGGAAGGCGCCGGGTTTGGCGGGAATACGAATGTGGTCACAGTGATTACAGAAGATTTTGAAAAAGAGCTCGGCAAGCTGACAAAAGAGGAAACAGCAGATCGAATCCTTGACCAGATTCTGGCACAGAGAGGGGAAGTTTAAAAGATGATACTGACAATAGACATTGGAAATACAAATATTGTATTGGGCTGTATTGATGGAGATAAAACTCTTTTTGTAGAACGTTTGTCAACTGTTCGTACGAAGACAGAGTTAGAGTATGCAATCGATATTAAGAATGTACTTGATATTTATCATATTCATAGAGATGAAATCGAAGGCGGAATCATTTCTTCTGTCGTGCCGCAGATTACAACCATCGTGAAGCTGGCGGTAGAGAAGATCCTGAAGAAGAATGTTCTTGTTGTGGGAGCCGGAATTAAGACAGGATTGAACATTCGAATCGATAACCCAGCACAGTTGGGAAGTGATCTGGTGGTCGATTCTGTTGCAGCAATTGTTGAGTATCCGGCTCCACTTCTAATCTTTGATCTTGGGACAGCAAATACAGTCTGCGTGATTGATAAAAATAAGAATTATATCGGAGGCATGATTTATCCTGGAATCGGAGTTTCTCTGGATTCTCTGACAGCTCATGCATCTCAGCTTGGCGGAATCAGTATTGAAGCACCGGAGCATATGATTGGAAAGAATACTACAGAGTGTATGAAGAGTGGTCTGATCTACAGTAGCGCTGCCGCAATGGATGGAATTATTGATCGTCTGCAGGAACAGCTTGGGGGAGAGGCAACTGTGATCGCGACAGGCGGACTGGCGAAGAAGATTGTTCCTCATTGTAGAAGAGAGATTATCTTGGACGATGATCTGCTCCTGAAAGGACTTGCAATTATTTACAAAAAGAACCGTAAGTAAAAGATGACGCAAATAAAAATGTAAATCAAATTTGAGTATAAACTGAAAAACCGGAAAGTAAAAGAATTTAAATTTATCTTTTACTTTCCGGTTTTTTATGTATATGTATTAACGACACATATTTATGGAAAAATTATTTTCCTATAAGATTCTGTAAAAAACGATTTTAAGCTTACAGTCTGTCACCACGTTTGATGTATCCCGGTTTATCAGGGGATGCGATAATACGCTTACCACGAATCAGGCGTGCATGTTTGTCGATCACAAGGTTTTCAGCATGAACACCTTTTCCGATAACCACGTCTGCACCGATGACACAATTCTTAACAACTGCCCCTTCTTTGATTGTACATCCACGTCCGATAACACAGTTCTCAACAGTTCCTTCAATCAGACATCCGTTGGAAATAACAGAGGATGTAACCTTGCTGCCTTCGAAATACTGTGTCGGGCAAGAGTCGTTTGTGCGTGTATAAATCGGACAATTATCATGGAACAGATCTGTTGCTTTCTTAAGATTGATCAGCTCAAGGTTTGCCTCATAATAGCTGTTGAAGTCTGAAATCGTTGCAAAGTATCCACGATGTGGATATGCGCGAACATCAAGTTCCTCACAAGACTCATTCACGATATCAGCCAGTGTATACATAGAGGAAAGTGTGTGTGCTTTCTGAACCAGGTAGAAGAACAGGTCTTTCTTCATTACATAAGTATCCATGAAGATATTTCTGTTCTTAGCATTTCCAAGGTTTGGCTCCATGGAGAGAACACCCTTCTGTTTGTTGATGTTCAGTGTCTGACAGTTCGGGAAATGATCCTTCGCATTGTCAACAGAGTGATACATCAGAGTGATGTCTGCACCTGATTCAATATGTGAATTAAGGAATGTACTATAATCAGCTGTATAAACCATGTAGCTAGGTGCGATCACAACATATTCAGAGTTGATCTCGTCGAAGCAGTCAAGGTTTTCCATGTAAGCAGCGATATCTGTGTTGTAAATACCGTTGTCAATGTTGCTCTCCTGGAAGAGAGTAATCAGTTTACCACGTTTGGAGTTGATATTGTAATGACGTCCTGTTCCGATGTGTTCTACGAGAGAACGAGGTTTTCTGCGAACATAAACCTGCATTACATCAATTCCACTGTTACTCATGTTAGAAATCGGAAAGTCGATCACACGATATCTTCCGAGGAAGGAGAAGGCACCGATCGGACGGTATGCCTGCATGTCATTTACCTGTATGTTGTTTCCTGCAAAGTTGATAATTCCAAAAGCTTTACTCATCTTATTCGTCCCCCTTTACTCGTTTTGCAACGAGCTCGATATTCTCGCTGGCTGCGTCTCCGACAACAGCGTTCTTTCCAATCTTAATGCCATCGGCAACAAGGGCACGTGTAACAACGGCACCTTCTGCAACCTCAGCACCCGGCATGAGGACACTATCAATGACTTTTGCACCGGCAGCAACTTTCGCACCAGTGAACAGAACAGAATTCTTAACTGTACCATCAACGACACATCCCTGTGTAATGAAGGCTCTTTCTACAACTGCATCAGCTCCGATATACTGTGGAAGTGCAGTTGCATCTTCTGTATAGATCTTCCAATTTGGGTCATTCAGATCAAGCTTATTGTTCTTATCAAGAAGGTCCATATTAGCTTCCCAGAGTGAATCAATTGTTCCAACATCTTTCCAATATCCTTTGAACTTGTATGCATACAGACTCTTTCCGTCATTAAGCATAGTAGGAATGATATCTTTACCAAAGTCATGGCTGGAATCTGCATTCTTCATATCTGCGAGAAGCATCTTACGAAGAAGTTTCCAGTTAAAGATATAAATACCCATAGAAGCGAGGTTACTCTTTGGATGTTCTGGTTTCTCTTCAAATTCAACGATATGTCCTGTTTCGTCTGTATTCATAATACCAAAACGGCTTGCTTCTTTCATAGGAACTTCGATAACGGCAATCGTTGCATCTGCGTTGTTCTGTTTATGATACTCGAGCATTTTGTCATAATTCATCTTATAGATGTGGTCTCCGGAGAGGATCAGCAGATAGTCTGGGGAGTATGTATCTATAAAGTCAATATTCTGGGAAATAGCGTCAGCTGTTCCTCTGTATACATCAAGGTTCGCATCGGCTTTCTCACGTGGTGGAAGTACATAAACTCCACTGTCCTTCGCATCAAGTCCCCATCTTCTTCCTGCTGCTGCATAGCTGTTCAGAAGTACGGATTCGTACTGTGTCAGAACACCTACAACGTCAATTCCGCTGTTTGCGCAGTTACTAAGTGGGAAATCAATAATGCGGTATTTTCCGCCATATGAAACGGCTGGTTTAGCCACTTTTTTTGTCAAATCATGGAGGCGGGTTCCTCGACCTCCGGCTAAGATCATAGCCAACATATTATCGTGTTTCATAAAAAGCCCTCTCTTTCATAATACTACTTCTTTAGTATACTCTTTTTTGTGCGATATTGCTAGGCTTTTGCATAGAAAAAATAAAAAATTAGCAAAAATAACGGAAAAATTTATCGAAAATCATTTGTCATTTTTCACAAAAAAAGAAAATAAGGAAAATCAGACAGATTTTTAGGCATTATTATATACAAGTGAAAAGGAACATTAAAAAAATTCCTTTAATATAGAAAGAATTGATTGATTTCAAAGCAGGAGTGTGGCAAAATACAAATCACAGTATTCATGAAAAATGGCAGGTGTGAGATGAAAGCAAATGTGAAATCAGTTTTAATGAAAAAATATTGCAGAGTATATCAGGCGGGGGCGAAGCTTTTGATGGCTGCACTTCCGTGGCGTTCACCGAAAATGCTCAGTGGATCAGGAGCAGTGAAGAAGCTGCCAGAGGCGGTTCGAGATAGAGGATTTCATAAAGTATTAATTGTAACAGGACCGAAGATCCGTGCGAGGGGGCTTCTTAATGAACTGCTGGAAGAGATGAAAGAGAAGAAGTTGAAATATGTTATCTTTGACGGCATTTCTCAAAATCCTACGGATGAAGAAGTTGAAAATGGAGTAGGAATATTTCTTGGAGAAAAGTGTGACTGCATGATCGCATTTGGTGGCGGAAGTGTGATGGATTGTGCAAAAGGGATCGGAGCCAGAGTTGCGAGACCGAAGAAAGCAGTTCGGAACTTACAGGGACTTTTCCGTGTGCTACGTCCGATTCCTGTAATCTTCGCCGTGCCTACAACTTCAGGCAGCGGGTCTGAGGCAACGATTGCAGCGGTGATTACCGAGGTTCAGACACATCATAAAGCATCAATCAATGATTTGCAATTGATGCCACGCTTTGCAGTACTTGATCCGTGCCTTACAGTAGGACTGCCACCACAGGTAACAGCACAGACAGGAATGGATGCGCTGTGTCATGCAGTGGAAGCATACACGAATGATACATATAACAGTGATTTTGAGCGTCTGATGTGTAGTAAGGCAGTGCGATTGATTCATGAAAGTCTTCTGACAGCATATGAAGACGGGACAAATCTACAAGCGAGACAGGATATGCAGGAGGCTGCATTTCATGCGGGACGCGCATTTACAAGAGGGAGTGTGGGTTATGTTCATGCAATTGGCCATGCGCTCAGCGGGCTCTATGGAGTGCCTCACGGGCTTGTGATGGCAGTTCTGCTTCCGCATGTGATGCGTGCCTATGGATCTTCTGTGTATGATAAGCTTGCGGATTTGTGTGATATCTGTGCGATGGAAGTAGATACACCGGACGGTATGATCTCAGCCGAAGTTCGTGCCGAAACATTTCTCCAGTGGATGGAAGAGTTAAAAGAGAAACTTGGAATTCCGAAATATCCGGATATGATCCGGGAAGAAGATGTGAACCAGATTGTAAAATGGGCACAGAAAGAGGCGAATCCGGTTTATCCGGTTCCGGAGATCTGGGATGCGCAGGAGATGAAAGAGTTTGTTCTGGCCATGATGGAAGGTGCGAGACTTGAAGGTGCAGAAAAGAATGAATAACCGACAAAAATCGGTGAGGGATGTAATGAATTGGAGGAAATAATGACAGTATGAGTGACAATGCAACAATGAAAAACACAACGATTCATGACATGACGACCGGAAGTCCGGCCCGCCTGATCATGCAGTTTATGATACCAATGTTTTTGGGAAATATATTTCAGCAGTTTTACAACATTGCTGATTCAATCATAGCAGGACAGTTTCTTGGTGTAAGAGCACTGGCTGCAATTGGAAGTACAGGATCCTTGATGTTCTTTGTGACAGGCTGGCTGAACGGTCTGAGTAGTGGATTTGCTATTTTGGTGTCACAGTGGTTTGGCGCGAAAGAATATGAGAGGATGCGACATTATGTGGCGATGTCTATTTACCTTTCTGCTGGCTGGGCTGTGCTTATGACGATTGGTCTTGGAATTGCAAATGAGCCAATCTTACGTTTGATGAATTATAAGGATAGCATTATGCCGGACGTAAAGGCCTATATGGGAATTATTTATGCGGGTCTGATTGTAACGGCAGCGTATAATGCGCTGGCTGCATTTCTGCGTGCACTGGGTGATTCGAAATCCCCATTGTATTTTTTGATTATTTCAGCAGTAATCAATGTAGGACTTGATGTGGCGTTCATTATTTATGGCGGCATGGGTGTAGAAGGATGTGCCTATGCGACAGTTATCGCACAGGGAATCTCAGCAGTACTCTGCTTTATATATATCGTGAAGAAGTTCCCTATTCTGCATCTTAAAAAAGAGAATTTCAGATTTTCTCTTCCAGCTTGCGGAAAATTGATGGCTCTTGGAGTTCCGATGGCATTACAGTTTTCTATTACAGCGATCGGAACAATTATTGTACAGGGTGCTGTAAATGTTTACGGGGAAGATTATATGGCTGGTTTCTCTGCGGCAGCAAAGATTCAGAATGTAATCTGCACAGTATTCGTTGCTTTCGGTGCAACGATTGCAACTTATGTGGGACAGAACTGGGGAGCTGGAAAAGTAGACCGTGTACGACAAGGTGTGCGCTGTACACAGATTATGATTCTGGCTTACAGCGTAATTGCGATGATACTGGTATTTTTCTTTAGTAAATATCTGACATACCTTTTTATCAGCCCATCAGAGACGAAAGTTATTGAAGTATCTGTGCTGTATTTCCATACGGTGTTCTGGTGTTATCCATTCCTGGGAAGTATCTTCCTATATAGGAATACCCTGCAAGGACTTGGATATGGACTTGTGCCGATGCTCGGAGGAGTGTTTGAACTTGCGGCGAGATCTGCAATTGTAGTTCTTGTGGCAGGAAAAACAAGCTTTGCAGGAGTGTGTCTGTCAGATCCGGCAGCATGGATCTCCGCATTGATTCCACTGATCCTGTATTATATCTATGTGACACGGAAGTGGAAGAAACAAGGGAAGATAGCGATGTAAAAGTTCACAAAGATGAATGCAAAATAATAAATGACGAAGAGAGCGGAGCAGTAAAAGTTCTGGCTCTCTTTATTTCATTTTCCAGGCGTTCTTCAAAAAGGGGGATAACTGGTGAGCATTATTGTAGATATTGTAGGCACAATAAAAGATATTCACATTTTTATAAACAAAAAAGTAGAGTTATGAACAATAAACACATTGAAAATTAAGTAGAGCCAATGTATTCTAGAACTACTTCAATCTATGGAGTATCTGAATTCAGAATAAAAAACAATCAATTGCTTATTTCAAAGCACCGATTCAAAAAACAAGAAGAAAAAACAAAAAGGGAAAAAGTGAGGATGTGCCTATGAAGAATAAATTACAAAATTATTTTCCGATGATACGTACGCAAGGAGAGGTGTTGAGTGAACTTCGTGAAAATACGAAGCTATGGAAAACATTTTGTGAATGGGAAGGGAAATATCAACAGGAATATCTTGATATTTGTACAGGTGTAAAAGGAGTAAAATTATTGTATGACACTTATTTTAAAGCAGTTATGAATCCGGACACAAGACCTGAACGATTAAACGATTTTCTATCAGAAATTCTTGGGAAAAAAGTAAAAATATTAAAAATATTGCCAAATGAATCTGCACAAATTGCAGCGGAAAGTTCATTGCTGATCATGGATATTGTTGTTCAGTTTGAAAATGGAAGTATAGCGAATGTTGAGGTTCAAAAAATTGGGTATTTATTTCCTGGACAAAGAAGCGCATGCTATTCGTCAGATTTATTATTACGACAGTATAAGAGAGTCAGAGCAGAGCTCGGACAAGGATTCACATATAGAAAAATCCAGAAAGTATATACCATTGTTTTGTTTGAAAAGAGTAATTCGGATTTTTCTAAGTTTTCAAAGGAAATATATATCCACCATTTTGAGCAGAAGAGTGATACAGGAGTGGAAATGAATTTACTGCAGGAATACACGTTTATTTGCCTTGACATTTTTGGTGACATCATTCAAAATGAAGACAGAAAAATAGAGAACAGACTGGAAGAATGGCTCGTATTTCTTAGTCAGGATGATCCGGATATGATTATTAAGTTATTGAATCAGAATGCAGATTTTCAGGAGATTTATGAGGAAGTCTATACCATCTGTCTGAATATGGAAAGGATGATGGAGATGTTTTCAAAAGAACTGGCAATATTGGACCGAAATACAGTAAAATTAATGATTGATGAGATGGAAGAAGAGGTTGTAGAAGCAAAAAGAAAAGCGGACGAAGCAGTGAGAAAAGCGGACGAAGCAGAAAGTCGAGCGGACGAAGCAGAAAGCCGAGCAAAACAGGCAGAACATCGAGAAAAACAGGCAAGAGAAGAAGTAGATAACTTGAAAAAAGAATTGGAAAAAATGAAAAATATTTAAAAATGTAGGCAAAAAAACAGGCGCAGGGAATCAATTATGAAGCTCTGCGCCTGTCGCTTGTTAAGTTAAAATTATTCTGCGGGAGTGTAAAATAAAGTGTGTAAGTTACCGGTAACCAAAACTTACGCACTTTATTTTTATGTAAAAGTGCGATACACTAATCGAAAGGAAATGATAAAGGATGAGTACAGCACTTATGGCACCACG
>SKEW01001731.1_pt1 | contig 12151 bp, 10 predicted proteins | sample 4841441 | NCBI WGS metagenome assembly SKEW01 (sample SAMN11008799, study PRJNA524170) | human gut metagenome | isolation source: fecal sample from pouch patient p41 | place: Israel: Tel-Aviv | reverse complement strand
ATCCTCGACCGCGAGTTCGACGGCTACGAGCCGCGCACCCACCTGGCCAGTGACCTGACGTACGTGCGCGTCGGCGGCAAGTGGGCGTACGTGTGCCTGCTCATCGACCTGGCGAACAGGAGCATCGCCGGCCACAGCGCCGACACGAGCCGCACCGCCGACCTGGTCATGGCCGCGTTCGCCACGCTCGACTTCCCCCTGACCGAGGTGGAGGTGTTCCACACGGACCGGGGCAGCGAGTTCGACAACGCGAAAATCGACGAGCTGCTCGACGTGTTCGACATCAGAAGATCGCTGTCAAGGAAGGGCAACCCGTACGACAACGCCGTAGTCGAATCCACCAACAGGCTCCTGAAGAAGGAGCTCATATACCGGAACCACTACACCAGCCTGGAACAACTACGCTCCGACCTCAACGACTATGTGTGGTGGTTCAACAACCAAAGACTCCACTCCACCCTTGGATACCGGAGTCCGAAGGAATTCACCGAACAGGGACTCGTCCTCTAAGAAACCGTCCAACACACCGTTGCCAATCCACACGACGACGGGTCCGAGAACGGTCCTTTGGTCGAGGGACGAAACGTATGTGGCGCCGTCCGCGTGCGGGGTGTCCCTGATCAGGTCCAGATAGCCGGAGGAGATCGTGGACGAGCATTTCCACCTCGCCATGATCCGGGCGTCCCCGTTGTCGAGGAGGCGCTTCAGATCGGGGTCGTCATGGAAGACTCGAAAATGAATGGTGACATCCTCGGTGCCGGATGCGAAGGTGAAGTTGCCGACGCGCCACTCGGAGGTGACGTCGCGTTCCTCTCCTTGTCCGTTGCCGAGCACAGGGATTGGGAATGATGCCGTGGCCATGTCACTTCACCCCCAGTTGAAGACGGATGCCGCCCTTGATATGCACCCGCAGCTTGGTGGGGCGTTTGCTTGTCACTTTCACGGTGGAAATGCTTCCTTCCTTGACGTCGAGCGGGCGTGGGGTCGCGCCGCTGATGTCCACCGCCGTCTCGATGGGCGGCGTGTAGTTGCCGAATGTGCCGTCGAGCGCGGCCGTGAGCCGGAGCGCTCCCTTTTCCGTATCGCCGCTCCTCGAGCGCAGCACGAGGATGTAGTCGCCGCTTTTCGCGTCGTACCAGTAGCGCATGGACAGATTGCTCCCGTCGATGGCGGAGGCCCCGTCGTCGGACCGTCCCGTGGCCGGGATGCCTGCGACGTGCTTGCCGCGCTTGGCCTGTCCACCGCGCTGACGCCCGGTGGATGCGGGGCTACCGTCCTCGTCGGTGACCGCGGGTTTGGTCAGGGTGATGTTCACCGACTTGCCGCCGGTGTTGGCGACCGGTTCGGGCGTGGTCTCACGGCCCTCCAATGAGGCGGACTCGCGTTCGCTGCCCGGCCCGTTGGAGGCGCGGACGCCGTGGCGGTCGGGATTGCCGTCGATTTGGAGTTCGGACGGCAGGAGGGTATTGAGGCCCTTGATGGTGATTTCGTCGCCGAGCTCGCGACGGACACGTTTGCGCAGCTCCTCGAGGATGAACTTCTTGATGGAACGGAGCACGGCCTTGCCGTTCTGCTTGTCGCGCGCCGCCTGCCAGTCGTCGTGACGCACCGGCTCCATGCCTCTGAGGATGCGGTTGCCTTGCGGCGAGGAGCATTCCAGCACGGCCGCGTACTTGGCGGTGATGGAGGTGTTGGTGTAGGCGCGCACCTTCATCAAAGGCTTGCGCATGACGATGGTGTTCAGCTTGCGTGGCAGCGAGTCGTCGATGTTGATGTACAGTTTCATTTCCCCGAGCCGGGAGTCGTTCCTGACGACAGGGGGCTGTAGGAGTGCGTTGTGGAACGCCTGCATGACGGTCCTGCGCTCCGGATCCGGGATCGAGTCGATGACGCGCTTGAGACTGCCCGAATCGAGATGCCATCCGCGTCCCTTGTCGGTGACGCCGTCGACCACGAGGTGCCCGCGCATGATAGCCGCCATGAAGTTGTCGATCATCGCGTCCCTGATTTGCTCGAGTCTCGGATCGTCTCCCGCGGCCGAGTAGCCGATGATGTACACATCCGTGCCAGGTTCGGTTCTCTGTGAGAAGGGTCCCAGCGGTGCGGGGTCGCGCAGGTAGCGGTAGTCCTGCATATCGGAGAGCAGCGTGTAGGTGCCCATGGGGCCTAGCAGCTGGCGGGGGTCGTCGGATCCGGGGACCTGATGCGTGGTCAGTTGCGTGCAGCCGGCGAACACGGTCTCGTCGGAATCGGGGGTACGGGTGGTCCAGAATTCGGTGCGCACGAGGGACGACAGAATGCCGACCGACTTGCCGATGCCGAACGAGCCACCTGCGTCGGTCTTGCCGACGCTCACACCGGAGCCGCGAGTCAGCGCCGTGAGCACGGAGCCGCTGTCGGCGATGGATTCGCTGCCTGACAGCCCCTTTGTGCCATAGTCGCCCACACGCAGCACGTCAATGCACTCGCCGTCAAGCGTCTTGACCGCCTCTTGCAATCTTGGGCTGTCAGGGTATCGGCCCAGCGCCGCCCGCAGGTGCCGCCTGAGGTTGTTCACATCGGGGATGTCCTCCACCTTCATGCGGTGGAGCTCGAAGACCATCGTCACGGGCCATGCGTCATCTTTGGCAATCGCGTCAAGTGAGTTCTGGCCGAGTTCACGGGCGAGGGCTTGGGCTATTGTGTCGTCACTGAAGATCTCCTCGCCGGAGTTCGACGGCCCTTGTTCCTCGTTCCCGTTCGGTTTGAATAGGAACCCATATTCGCTGTCGTTCATGACAACCTCACCTTTCCGCCCGCAGGCTTGTCCTCGTCGAAAAGCCCCTTCGTCTTAGCCAGCTCGTCCTCAATGGGGCCGAACAGGGCCGAGACTTCTTCGGGCGTGTACTCGTAGTTCTTCCGGTTCGACAGGTTTCCCAGAATCTGTATTTCTCTGATTAGCCTGTTACCACGGCTTTCCGCGAGCCGTCGGAAGCGTTCATTCTTCGTTTCAGCCATAACTCAAATACTACATTTCAGATATATATCCGTCAAGTAGCCATTATTTATCCATCAAGGCAGACGGTTGTCCATGCTTGAAACATATGTACGACACAAAAGGGAACTTTTGTCGTCATTATGAAATACATTCGTCCCTATGAGTAATGCAATGCCACAGAACACCATCGATGACGCCGACGAGCTTATCGCCAAGCTGCGTGAAAGCATGACCCGACGCCAGCTGGCCGAATCGCTCGGCCTGTCCACGTCCACCGTGGAACGCTGGGAGACGGGCAAGGTTCAATGCAAGCCCGTCTACGTTCCCGCATTGCAGGAACTGTACTACGGCACCACGCACGAAACCGGCACCGACTTCCACACCATCGACCTGTTCGCCGGAATCGGCGGCATCCGTCGCGGTTTCGCTTCGGCCGGCGGACATGCCGTGTTCTCCAGCGAGTGGAACGAGTTCTCCACGCGCACCTATCGCACCAACTATGGGTTCGCCGAGACCATGGCCGGCGACATCACGCAGGTGGACGCCAACGACATCCCGGACTGTGACGTGGTGCTCGCCGGCTTCCCGTGCCAGCCGTTCAGCCTCGCCGGCGTCTCGAAAAAACGCAGCCTTGGCCGGGAGACCGGGTTCCGTGACAAAACGCAGGGCACCCTGTTCTTCGACGTGGCGCGCATCATCGCCGCCAAACGTCCCGCCGCGTTCCTGCTGGAGAACGTGAAGAACCTCACCAGCCACGACAGGGGCCGTACGTTCAAGGTTATCCTCGACGCTCTGCAGAACGAGCTCGGCTACGAGGTGCACTGGAAGGTCGTGGACGGCCAGCACTTCGTGCCCCAGCACCGCGAGCGTATCTACATCGTCGGCTTCCGATCCAAGACCGACTTCACGTGGGACGACCTCAGGTTCCCCGACCATCAGCCGGTGCTCGCCGACATCCTTCACAAGACCGACGGCACCGAGCCCTATCTGCCGTGGGACGGTGACAAGTACTTCGACTTCGAGCACAACAAAGTGCAGGACAAGTACACACTCACCCCGCGTCTGTGGCAGTATCTTCAGGACTACCGGAAGAAGCACGAGGCCTTGGGCCATGGTTTCGGCTACGGGCTCGTTACCCCGGACATGGTCTCGCGTACTCTGTCCGCCCGCTACCACAAGGACGGCAGCGAAATCCTCGTCGCTCAAGAGGGGGAGCGTCCTCGCCGTCTGACTCCTCGCGAGTGTGCCCGACTCATGGGATACCCGGACGACTTCCGCATCCCAGTGTCGGACACGCAGGCCTACCGCCAGTTCGGCAATAGCGTGGTAGTACCCGCCATCGCCGAGGTCGCGCGAATCATGCGCCCCCACATCCTCAAGGTCATGGCTGAAGGCGACCAAGGCGTGATTCTGGATGATGCGGAGAAGTCCGCGGATGAGATCCAGAAGGCCCGAGAGCTGGCGGTCGCCGGAGCCGGCGAGAACTAACCCTGAAATGCCGGTGTCGTGCCGATGATTGTCCGTTGTTCGTGGGTATCGTGGTTGCATGTGCGATACCCACGTCAATGAAGCCCGTCAATGGTATGACACGGCCGACATCAGCCGAGTCAACGAACTGCTCACCAACGCTGGTGCAAGTAGCATTTGGGTCAAACGACTTGTTGCGAACAACAACTCGAAACAGCAGATATGGTTGGCTAACGATCCATCGGATTTGTCCTTTTTCCCGTTGGGGGAACCGTCATATACCCCGGCTAAATCGCAGAAACGGAAGGCTGGTAATCCGGTCATTCAGATTCCCGTGACATGGCAGTGGGTCACACCGAACGGTCAGTTCGATGCCCCCAACGCGAAACTCTGTTACTACCCGCAATACCCGGAAGTACGTTTTTCGGGGTTCCTTCAGGGATGTTCAGAAGCTCCATCGGAGCTTCTGAACGAATCGAAGCGTGGCCATGAGGTCAATCGATGCCTGTTCCTTGGCCCGGTGAAGAACGCTTCCGGCGAGGTCATCCGCGTGGTGGCGCTCGTAGTCGGCGCCGAATCCCCGGCAGCACAGTACGTGCTTGGCATGGAGACCTTCGAGGCTGGACATCTGTGCCCGATTGTTTATCAGTCGCAGCGTCAGCAGGACGAGTTCTCCGTACTTGAACAGGCATTGATGAACATCGTCGGCCACAAGATTGTTCCGTGGCGTCTGCGCAACGATGGCACCATCGACAAGCCTTATACCGCACAGAACGCGCCTGGCTTCACGTTGGAGGCTGAACTCGGCGTGGGAGAGAACGCCATTCCCGGCCCGGACTTCGACATCTGGGAGCTCAAAGCCATCAAGCAAAAGTCCTTGGATCGTCGCTACAACCATAAAGTCACGCTCTTCACCCCGCAGCCCGATCTCCCTGAGACGGGCCGTCTGTCCACGGTGGATTTCGTGCTCAAGTATGGGCACGTGCACACCACCGACGAGGACGGCAATCCGACCAGCTACTACTTCACCTCCGGCGACATTCAGCGTGAGGGCGAGGACAAGCCAAGCGCAAAGCTCGAACTGGTGCTGGAGGGTTTCACTGATGCGAAGCATTTCGACCCCAACGGCATGATCGCCCTGTATGAAAAGGGCACGCGGACCCTTGCCGCCGGATGGTCGTATCTGAAGCTGCTTGGACACTGGCAACGCAAGCACAATCGCGCAGCATATGTGCCTTACCTGCGCGAGGACAACGACGGCAACACCTCGGTCGAGTTCGGACCGCTCGTTACTCTCGGCATCTCCACCAGCTTTGGCCTGTTCCTCCAAGCGTTCAAGGACGGCAAGGCGGTCTATGACCCTGGAGACAAAGCCACCCTTACCGATGGTAGGTGGACGCCGCACGCCCGCAGCCAGTTCCGCATCAACCTCAACGACATCGCCGCCATTTATGGCGAGGTTCGCGAAGTCGATATACGAGACCCCGAATCTTATTAAAGCTAGACTGATTGTTGCGCATCACCTTGCTGTCCCAGTTGATGCGCAACCCACTGCGAGTGGCATTATTATGGGCCGTCTAGTCAGTACCATAGAACTGGTGAGTTGAGCAGGACCGACAAGAGGTGACGCATGGGAGCTATCCGAAAAGCTTTCAAGGTAAAGAATGCTGTCCGACACCCTATCCATACAGCTACGAGGCCTGTAAGAAGGACAGTCCGTAAGGCGGTTGTGCCCAAATCCGTTCGTACAGCATCTTACAAAGTCCGATCGGTTAGCACCGCAGTGCATAATCCAATTTCAACGGCAATACGTTCTTTGGATAGCGATAATCTGAAGAAACGCAAGGCGGGTACGTCTGCAACCAAAAGTACCTATTCGCGTGCCCCATATAAAAGATCAACGAAGAACACTACCCGCAACGGCTCCTCCTACTCGTATTCCGGCGGATCCTCATTCGACTATGATGAATCGTATGTGACTGACTCTGAAGGGACGTCGCCCGTCATCTATGAAAATAAGCAATCGTCTATCGGGTCGCGAATCATAGATGGGCTCATCGAGGCGTTAGCGCCATGGCTTCTTCTGTTTGGTGTTCCTTTCCTTTTTTGGCTAGTAATTATGCCTTTCACTTTTTTGCCTGGCGGGGGCAATTACGACAAATACATCGCGCCCGCTTTGGAATCATCACAGCACGAGTCTCGTCCAAGTTATGAGTATGCAGAAGAACAAGCTGCAAGCGATAGCTTTAGCGATCCCGCACTACTACGAGACAACTGGAGAGATGCCGGTCTTGAGGTTAGTTTAATTGACATCGAAACAGGTGAGGATGTAACTGATACCGTCACCGAAGACGAGTGGGACCCTGATGGCTTGATTTCGTATAACGATGACGAAATATCCATGTACGTCAAGATGGAAGGAACATATTGATACGTGTAGGTGTTCCTCAGTCATCTTGTCGCTTTAGCCGATTGATGGTGCTCGTCATCGTGTTTGTAGCTCAGACACGATTCAGACACGATGACCCCTGAGAACAGCGAAATCGGCGGCAATCAACGAATCCTGCGAATGTCACGAAAACGGCGTAATTGCAACAAAAATGCAATCAACGAAGCCCGCGAAAACCAACGAATCAACCCCTCGAACTAACAAGGGGTCGCGGGTTCAAATCCCGCTGGTCCGACCAAGAAAGCCCGTCGTTCCGCCGTTTTCCACGGCATCGAAACGGCGGGTTTTTCGTTATGTTTGGGCAGGTTTGGGCAGTGAACTGCGGCATACAGCCCCTCAGAATGGCATCTATCGGAGCCGGAAGCCGGACGTCAGGACGGTCTTGAGCGCATGCAAATATGTAGCCTGCGATATTTTTCATGTTTCTTGCCGTTTAATGCGATTAACGCATGGGTTCAGAGAGGTGATTCGGTTTGCAGCAGAACGACACGCAGCCACAGTTCGATGACGTCGACGAATTCGCCCATGTGTTCGATTCAACGCTTCCCGAAGATGAATGGAAGATTCGATTGCCCCGCGAGCTTGGCTTGGAAGCCCGCGAACGCGCTCGGCATGATGGCATCACGCTTACCGAATTGACCCGCAGGGCACTCTTGTCCGACGATTCCGATGGCTGTTCAGACGCGGTCGGCATCGGGCGCATGCCAAAGAACAGCGACGGGCGCAAACAGCTTGGTGACGAATGGAAGATCAAACTCCCCTACGCCGTAGGCCATAAGGCGCGGGCCAAGGCCAAGCAGGACGGCATTTCATTAAGCTCGCTCGCGCGCAGAGCCATAACGGGGTATCTCAGAACACGCAACCAGGATGAACATCCTCTGTTCTGACGCTGTCGGCCTAAGCTGTGCGTAAAGGAAAGCAAAAGCCGACAATAATCCAGATTCAATAAGGCAGATGGGCGTGCGCCATGGTCTGAACCAGGCGCACGCCCATCTTCTAACAGTTCCGGTGGTTACTTGCGTTTCTTCTTCTCACGGACATTCACCGAAATCTGAATCGGCGATCCTTCGAAGCCGAATTCCTCGCGCAGACACCGTTCGATGTAGCGGCGATAGCCATGCTCCAAGAAGCCGGTGGCGAAGATCACGAAGCGCGGCGGTCTGGTGGACGCCTGCGTCGCGAACAGGATTCGCGGCTGCTTGCCGCCACGCAGCGGATGCGGGTGGGCAGCTTGGATCTTACCAAGGAACGCGTTGAGTTTGCCGGTGGGGATGCGCTTGTCCCATGATGCCAAGGCGCCACGCATGGCATTGGCCAAACGATTGGTGTGCCATCCGGTCTTTGCCGACAGATTGACGCGCTGAGCCCAAGTGACGCGATTGAACTCGGTCTTCCACAGGCGTTCCATACGCTGACGGTCGAACTCGTCCATCAGGTCCCACTTGTTGAACACAAGCACGATGCAACGGCCCGCGTCCACGGCCTGGCTCATGACCTTCAGGTCTTGGTCGGAAATCGGCTGGGAGGCATCGAACAGCACCAAGGCAAGCTCGGAACGTTCGATCGCGGCCTGCGTACGCAACGAGGAGAAGTATTCCGCGCCGGACAGCTTGTGCAGACGACGTTTGATACCTGCGGTATCGATGAACAGCCAATCCTCGCCATCGACGGTGACGACCTCATCGACCGGATCTCGCGTGGTGCCCGCAAGATCGTTGACGACGGTGCGTTCCTCGTGGGCCAGCTGATTGAGCAGGGAGGATTTGCCGACGTTCGGACGTCCGACCAGAGCCACGCGGCGCAGATGCGACGGCGTAAGGAAGCCGGATGTCCTTTCCGCTTTCTTCAACGAGTCGAGTGCGGCGTCAAGCAGTTCGCCGATGCCACGACCGTGCATGGCGGAAATGCCATACGGCTCACCCAGACCCATCTTCCAGAATTCGGCGGTCAGGTATTCGCTTTCGCGATCATCGACCTTGTTCACCGCAAGCGTCACCGGCTTGCCGGCGGCACGGAGCATTTTGACGATGCGTTCGTCCGTGTCGGTGAGACCGACCAGACCGTCCACCACGAGAATCACGGCATCGGCAAGCTGCACGGCGATTTGCGCTTGGGATGCGATGGCGGATTCGATGCCTTCCACGTCGGCTTCCCAGCCGCCCGTGTCGACCAGTTTGAAATCGGTGCCGCACCATTCGGCGTCGTAGCTCACACGGTCGCGAGTCACGCCGGGGGTGTCCTCCACCACGGCTGCGCGACGGCCGAGAATACGGTTCACCAGAGTGGATTTGCCGACGTTCGGACGTCCGACCACGGCAAGTACGCCGACCGGTTTCGGACCATTCTTGCTTTCGCCACCAGAGAACGCCGTTCCATCGATCAGCTCCTCATCGCCTTCATCCAGCTCATAGCCTTCGAGGTTGGAAACGTACTGGCGGTATTCCTGTTCCTCGATGGCGTCGTCAACGATACGGACGAGCACGTCAAGGGTCTCGCCGAAGTTGAGATCGGAGTTGTCGACGGTCAACACGCCTTCCGCGGCGGATGTGAAGTTGGTGACTTTCGAATCGGCCTTGTCGCGTGCCGCGACATTCTCCGCACCCACACCCGAGACGGCCTGTCCGCTACGTCGGGCCTGACGGACCTCTTCACGCGCGGTAAGCAGGATGCGCACTTCGGCGTCGGGAGCGACGACGGTGGTGATATCACGGCCCTCAGCAACAATACCGGCGCCTTCGGAGAAGGAATCGACCGAAGCCTCTCGTGCGATGTAGGCACGTTGCGCGGCGATCAACACGTGACGCACGGGGATGATGTTGGACACCTTGGACACGTGCGAAGAGACCTCGGAAGAACGGATGGCCTCGCTGATGTCCTCGCCATCGGCGTACACCTTCGGATCGTCCGGATCGACGCTGATGTCGAAATGGCTGTCGGTGAAGAATTCGCCGACGGTTTCGGTGACGAGCTGCTCATCGATGGTTTCGGCATCCAAATCGATGCCTTTGTGCATGCACCACCAGGCGCAGGCACGGTACATCGCGCCTGTGTCGAGGTATGCGAAACCATAATATTTGGCCAGTGCCTTGGACGTGGATGATTTGCCGACGCCCGCAGGCCCATCAATAGCTACACGGATCACAGTCCCACCGCCTTGGATAGAGAACGGACCTCAGCCTGCGACAACACGCGATACGTGCCGCTTTTCAGGTCGCCGAGTTTGATCGGACCGATCTGCGTGCGTACCAGACGCTTGACGGGAAAACCGATCGAGCCGAAAATACGGCGCACGATGCGGTTCTTGCCCGAATGCAGCACGACCTTGACCAACGTGCTTTCGCGGCTGGAGTCGAGAATAGCGCAGCGGTCGAGTTTGATCCACCCATCGTCGAGCTTCACGCCCGTGGTGACGAGCCTGCGGCACACCTGACCGCTGATGCGTCCTTCCAGCGTGGCGATGTAGGTCTTTTCGACCTCATATTTGGGGTGCATGACGTGCTGGCTCAGTTCGCCGTCGTTCGTCATGAGGATTAGGCCTTCCGAATCATAATCCAGACGGCCCATGTGGAAAATACGCTCGTACTTGTCTCCGACGATGTCGCGCAAAGTGTAGCGTCCCTTGGGATCCTCCATGGCGCTCAGCACGCGTTTTGGCTTGTTCAACGCAAGCGTGACATGGTTCGGGTTCACGCGCACGCGAGAACCGTCGACACGGACCTCCTGACGTTTCGGATCGACTCGGGTGCCAAGTTCGGTAATCAGCTCGCCATCGATCTCAACGCGACCATCGGTGATGATTTCCTCGCATTTACGGCGCGAGCCGAAGCCCGCCTGAGCGAGAAGTTTCTGCAGGCGAATGCCTTCATTGTCATGATTGTGCGCCTTGGCGGCGCGAGAATATGCGTTTGGCATCGTTCTCCCAACGTGGCCGGATAATACTTACAGGGACTGCTGGTAGTATGGCAGTCGTTTGGCGGCTTTCATAAAAACCGCAACTTGTCCACTATATGACAGAGGAAAGACTATGACTGCTGTTGAAGCAACGTCCGTAACAGAGGAAGAACAGAGCAAGCCACTGGCCCTTCGCGTAGGCGCGGAGCTGGTGGGAAGCTTCATCATCTGCTTCGCCATCTACTCGATTTGCACGCTTGGTTCCGCGATCTACGGCGTGAATATGGCGTTCATCGCCCTGCTGACAGGTTTGGTGTACGCCGCCGCCACCCTGATATTCGGCACGATTTCCGGCGCCCAGTTCAATCCGGCGGTCTCCGTTGCGGCGATGCTGTCCGGCAAAACCCATGTGCTTGACGGAGTGCTCTATATTATCGTTCAGGTGCTGGGTGGTATCGGCGCAGGCGCCGCCATCCGCTTCCTGCTGCCGACATCCGAGCAGGTAACGCTGAAAATCTGGCTGACGCCGGTCATTAACGGTTTTGACAAGAATTCCGTCTCCTATGCCACGCTCGGCAACTATGGCGTGTCCTTCAGCATCACTCTGGCCATCGCCGTTGAACTCGTCGCGGGCATCATCATCGTCGCCACCGCGCTCAACACCACCAGTGAAGCCGGAAAGACCAATACCAGCCATGCCATCGCCATGGGTCTCGCCTACGGTGTCGGCGCCGCAATCTCCTATCCGGTAACAGGCGCAGCTCTGAATCCGGCTCGTGCCACTGGCATCGCCATCTTCGCCCAGAATCAGGGCCTTTCCCAAGAGCCTCTGCAGCAGCTGTGGGTGTTCTGGATCTGCCCGATTCTCGCAGCCGCCATCGTCTCGCTTGTGGCCATAGTCGCGTCCATGATCGGCACCAAGAAAAACGTTTCGGAAGCCGAGCAGGATTCCGAAACGCTGGAAACCATAGCCGACGACGCGTCAGACGATGCCGACGGGCACGAGGGCGAGCAGGATGAACAGTCCGACGCCCAGACCGATGCCGATGAAAGCGTCGAAGCCAACTGAACGGACTTTCCAAGGACTACGCTCGCGCATTACGAGTCTGATTAGTCCTGTTATGATGGCCGTCACCGCGATTACCGTGGTGGCGGCTTTTACATGGCCTAAGACCGCAAGCACTGTGGCTATAACCACCATTGCCGCAACGATCCATTCAAACCACGGCTTGCCTTCATGGTCTTCGGAAACGTAGGGATGACTCATATCGCAGGCCTTTCGCTATATGTCAACGCGCGTCCGCGCACGGAACGCAATCATAATAATAAAACGTGGCGTCCGAAACCAGCGAATGGTTTCGGACGCC
>SKEW01001730.1_pt1 | contig 12151 bp, 9 predicted proteins | sample 4841441 | NCBI WGS metagenome assembly SKEW01 (sample SAMN11008799, study PRJNA524170) | human gut metagenome | isolation source: fecal sample from pouch patient p41 | place: Israel: Tel-Aviv | reverse complement strand
TCAACCGTAATGTCATTCTGAATCTGACGGAACTGCATGGCGAATTGCTGGCTTCTACGAAATATCCGTTCTATAATGCGGCTTATTTCAAGGCACTGCCTTTTATCGTGGAACTGCGTCAGAAGAACGGCCGGAAAGAGGAGTCTGAGGTAGACACTTGTTTCGAGGCGCTTTATGGAGTGTTGCTGTTACGCTTGCAGAAGAAGGAAATCAGTCAGGGCACGGCAAAGGCTATGGAGGCCATCAGTGGTTTCATCTCGTTGCTTGCCAACTATTATGACAAGGAGAAGCGGGGAGAACTGGAGTTGATGGATACTTGATAGTGGAGGATTGATAATTATGAAGGAAAATATGTGATCAGCGGTGTAACAGGAGTGGTCAGGGGAACGTTGTCCTATGATTATAAAGTTACTTTTAAAGAAGAAAATAAAAATGAGAGCCGGTCTGTGTCAGAAACAGGTGATGGCGTAGAAGATGCAGACGGAAGTTCGCAGATGAGCGCCGAATTTGTGTATCAGAATGGAAGTTATCAGCTGCGTTCCGTCAATCCTGGAAATATCTGGTATAAGCAGCTGCAGTAGATTTCTTCCCAAAAAGTTCTTTCAAAAAAATGCAAATAATATAGGAAAAAGCTTGCTTTTTAAGCCTGGATATGATACGATATTCGGGCGAATGGAAGTAGGCTTTTTTTTTATGCCTAAAATCGGGCAGCATCGCAAGCTGCCACGAAACACGTTAACTAAGAATATAAAGCGAGGTGGAAGTTGTGCGTACAAGAATCACATTGGAGTGTACAGAATGCAAGCAGCGTAACTACAACATGACAAAGGATAAGAAATCTCATCCGGAACGTATGGAAACCAAGAAGTACTGCAGATTCTGTAAGAAACACACATTGCACAAAGAGACAAAATAATCGCCGCAAGAAGGAGTGAATGTCGATGAGTGGTAAGAAAACTCAGAAAGAAAGCTGGTTCAAAGGTCTGAACAGAGAGTTCAAGAAGATCGTATGGCCAGACAAGATGACAGTTGCAAAAGAGACGGCAGCGGTTGTTTCTGTATCCGTGGTCCTGGGAGCGATTATCGCACTTGTAGATTTTTTCGCCCAGTACGGAGTAGATTTATTAATTAAATAACTCAAAACGGACAAGAAAGGTGAGATTATGTCAGAGGCAAAATGGTACGTAGTTCATACCTATTCAGGGTACGAGAACAAAGTAAAAGCCAACATTGATAAGACAATCGAGAACAGACATCTTGAGGATCAGATCCTTGAAGTAAGAGTACCGCTGGAAGACGTTGTTGAGATGAAGAACGGTGTCCAGAAAGTATCTCAGAAAAAGATGTTTCCAGGCTATGTGTTGATACACATGATTATGAACGATGATACATGGTACGTTGTTCGTAATACAAGAGGTGTGACAGGATTTGTCGGACCTGGATCTAAGCCGGTGCCGCTTACAGATGCGGAGATGGCTCCTCTGGGAATCCAGAGAGAGGAAGTAGTCATGGACTACGAGGAGGGCGACACAGTCCAGGTAATCGCTGGAGCATGGGCAGATACGGTTGGTGTAATCCAGTCTATCAACATGCAGAAGCAGAGCCTTACTATTAATGTTGAGCTCTTCGGCCGCGAGACCCCGGTTGAAATTGGTTTCGCAGAAGTTAAGAAAATGTAACAGTAAGTGGGAGGGGCGTTGTATGTTCCCCGCCATCACCACAAGGAGGTAATTGAAATGGCAAAAAAAGTAGAAGGTTATATTAAATTACAGATCCCAGCCGGCAAAGCTACTCCGGCACCACCGGTTGGACCTGCTCTTGGTCAGCACGGTGTAAACATCGTTGAATTTACAAAACAGTTCAACGCTAAGACTGCAGATCAGGGAGATATGATCATCCCTGTAGTTATCACAGTTTACAATGACAGAAGTTTCAGCTTCATCACAAAGACACCACCGGCAGCAGTTCTGATCAAAAAGGCCTGCAACATCAAATCTGGTTCAGGTGTACCTAACAAAACAAAAGTTGCTACAATCACAAAAGCTCAGGTTGAGGAAATCGCTAAGACAAAGATGCCAGACCTGAACGCTGCTACAATCGAGAGCGCTATGAGCATGGTAGAAGGTACATGCCGTTCTATGGGTGTAACTGTAACAGAATAATTGATGAAGATTAATGTGGGAGGGTTATCCCGACAATACCACTAGGAGGTTTATAGAATGAAAAGAGGAAAGAAATACGTTGAAGCTGCGAAAACAATCGACAGAGGAACACTCTACGATGTAGCAGACGCAGTATCATTAGTTAAAAAGACTGCAACAGCAAAATTCGATGAGACAATTGAAGCTCATATCAGAACTGGATGTGACGGACGTCACGCTGACCAGCAGATTCGTGGAGCAGTTGTTCTGCCACACGGAACTGGTAAAAAGGTTCGTATTCTTGTATTTGCGAAAGATGCCAAAGCTGAAGAAGCTAAAGCAGCCGGAGCAGATTTCGTAGGTGGAGAAGAACTTATTCCTAAGATCCAGAATGAAAACTGGTTTGAATTCGATGTAGTAGTAGCTACACCAGACATGATGGGTGTTGTTGGACGTCTCGGACGTGTACTTGGACCTAAGGGATTAATGCCAAACCCGAAGGCTGGTACAGTAACAATGGACGTTACAAAAGCTATCCAGGAAATCAAAGCTGGTAAGATCGAGTACAGACTTGATAAGACAAACATTATCCATGTGCCAGTAGGTAAAGCAAGCTTTACTGAAGAACAGCTTACAGACAACTTCCAGACGCTTATTGATGCGATTAACAAAGTAAGACCTGCAGCAGTTAAGGGACAGTACCTTAAGAGCGTAACACTTACTTCAACAATGGGACCTGGTGTAAAAATCAACCCAATGAAGCTTGTTTAATCCGCAAGATAATAATGAATAAAAACTCCGTATACAGATGTGATGCTGTATACGGAGTTTTTTTATACCAAAGTTTTTTGTAAAAGAAAATGAAAAATCTCTTGACAATAACACACGCATATGATAATATACTACAGGACTGCCGAAGACAGTAGGTGCTTGAAAGAGCGTAAGAACACATTTTATGCGGACGCCTACCGAGGAAAGATCGATACTAAAGTATGACTTATCAACCTCTATGTCTTTGGATATAGAGGTTTTTTACATTTATATCTGTCGGCGGTGTAAACTTACAAATCTACAAGGAGGTGCACCATTCGTGGCAAAAGTTGAATTAAAACAACCAGTTGTACAGGCTATTGCAGAGGACGTGAAAGACGCAGCAAGCGTTGTCCTTGTTGACTACCGTGGACTGACTGTTGCAGAAGATACAGAGATGCGTAAACAGTTAAGAGAAGCAGGCGTTGTCTACAAAGTTTGTAAGAACACAATGATGAAGAGAGCTTTTGAAGGAACTGATTTCGCAGCATTAGATGAGCACTTAGAAGGACCAAGTGCTATCGCTATTTCTAAAGATGATGCAACAGCTCCGGCAAGAATCCTTTGCAAATTTGCAAAGAATGCAAAAGCCCTTGAATTAAAAGCAGGTGTGGTTGAAGGAACATTATATGATGCAGACGCATTAAATGAACTTGCTAAGATTCCTTCAAGAGAAGAGCTTCTTTCCAAATTACTTGGAAGCTTACAGTCACCTATCACAAACCTGGCCCGCGTTCTCAATCAGATCGCAGAAAAAGGTGGAGCAGATGCTTGTGAAGCAGCTCCGGCAGCAGAAGAAGCTGCAGAGGCACCAGCAGCTGAATAGGCTGATGGCAGCGTAATAATTTATTTCAAAAAAAGAAAATAAGAAAAATGGAGGAAAATAAAATGGCAAAGTTAACAACAGAAGAATTTATTGAAGCTATCAAAGAGTTATCTGTATTAGAGTTAAATGATCTTGTAAAAGCTTGTGAAGAAGAATTTGGTGTATCCGCAGCAGCAGGTGTTGTAGTTGCAGCAGCTGGAGCAGAAGGTGGAGCAGCAGCAGAAGAGAAAGATGAGTTCGATGTAGAATTAGTTTCCGCAGGAGCAGCTAAGGTTAAAGTTATCAAAGTTGTTCGTGAAGTAACAGGACTTGGACTGAAAGAAGCTAAAGCATTAGTTGACGAAGCTCCAAAGGTAATCAAAGAAGGCGCTTCTAAAGCTGAGGCTGAAGAAATCAAGACTAAACTTGAAGCAGAAGGTGCTGAAGTTAACCTTAAATAATTCGAGTTTGATTGAATTATCAGGGCATTCCGGTGACGGGATGCCCTTTCGTATTATAAGGGATGCTGAATATAAGAAAGAACTGAAAAAATAGTGCGGATTTGCTTGACATACTTGACAGGCCTGTGCTATAGTAAAAAATGCGCTATTGTGGATAGTTATGCCATGATTTCGTAAAAAAAACAATAAATTGTGTTGTTTTTTGAGACTCTGCAAGTTATATGGGCAGTGAAAAGCCCAGCCAGAAAAATAAATGAGGAGTGAAACGTCAATATGGAGAAAAACAGAATTCGTCCTATTAAAAGTGGAAAAAGTTCACGAATGAGTTATGCCCGACAGAAAGAAGTCGTTCAGATGCCTAACTTGATCGAAGTTCAGACAGATTCTTACAAGTGGTTTCTGGATGAAGGGTTAAATGAAGTGTTCGATGACATTTCCCCAATTACAGATTACAGTGGAAAATTAAGCCTGGATTTCGTGGATTTTACTTTGTGTGAGAATGAAGTGAAATACACGATTGATGAGTGTAAAGAACGTGATGCAACATATGCTGCACCTCTGAAAGTCAAAGTAAGACTTCACAATAAAGAGACAGATGAGATCAATGAGCATGAGATCTTTATGGGAGATCTTCCACTGATGACAAGAACAGGTACCTTTGTGATTAATGGTGCAGAACGTGTAATTGTCAGCCAGTTAGTTCGTTCTCCAGGTATCTATTATGCCATTGCACATGACAAATTAGGTAAAAAACTGTATTCAGCTACCGTAATCCCGAACCGTGGTGCATGGCTGGAGTATGAGACGGATTCTAATGACGTTTTCTATGTACGTGTAGATAGAACAAGAAAGGTACCGATCACTGTGTTGATTCGTGCATTGGGAATCGGTACAAATCCGGAGATCATCGAACTCTTCGGAGAAGAGCCGAAGATCCTGGCAAGTTTTGAGAAAGATGCTGCAACGAATTATCAGGAAGGACTTCTGGAATTATATAAGAAGATCCGTCCGGGTGAACCTCTGGCAGTAGACAGTGCTGAAAGTCTGATCACGAGTATGTTCTTTGATCCGAGACGTTATGATCTTGCAAAAGTAGGACGTTACAAGTTCAATAAGAAGCTTGCGTTAAAGAACCGTATCAGTGGTCAGGTGCTGGCAGAAGATGTTGCAAGCCCAATGACAGGGGAAGTTCTGGCAGAAGCAGGAACCAAGATCACAAGAGAATTGGCTTCCGCAATCCAGAACAATGCAGTTCCATATGTATGGATCAGCGTAGAAGAGACAGAACGACCGATCAAGGTACTTTCAAATATGATGGTTGACCTTGATGCTGTTGTTGATGTGGATCCGGAAGAAGTAGGGGTTACAGAGCAGGTATATTATCCTGTGCTTGCTGGAATTCTGGAAGAGACAGCCGGAGACATTGATGAATTAAAGGATGCGATCAAGAGAGATATTCACGATCTGATTCCAAAGCATATCACAAAAGAAGATATCTTAGCTTCTATTAACTATAATATGCATCTGGAATATGGCATCGGAACAGATGATGATATCGACCACCTGGGTAACAGACGTATCCGTTCTGTAGGAGAGCTGCTTCAGAATCAGTACAGAATCGGTCTTTCCCGTCTGGAAAGAGTGGTTCGTGAAAGAATGACAACACAGGATATGGAGGGCATTTCTCCACAGTCCCTGATCAATATCAAACCTGTAACAGCAGCAGTGAAAGAATTCTTCGGATCTTCCCAGCTGTCACAGTTCATGGATCAGAACAATCCGCTTGGTGAGCTGACTCATAAGAGACGTCTTTCAGCGTTAGGACCTGGTGGTCTGTCAAGAGACCGTGCAGGATTCGAGGTACGAGATGTACACTATTCTCACTACGGAAGAATGTGTCCGGTAGAGACACCTGAAGGACCGAACATCGGTCTGATTAACTCTCTTGCAAGTTATGCAAGAATTAATGAGTATGGATTTATCGAGGCTCCATACCGTAAGATCAACCATGATGATCCGACTAATCCGGTAGTAACAGATGAAGTTGTATACATGACAGCGGATGAAGAAGATAATTATCATGTAGCACAGGCGAACGAGCAGTTGGACGAAGAAGGACATTTTGTACGTAAAAATGTATCTGGTCGTTACCGTGAAGAGACACAGGAATATGAAAGAAGAATGTTCGATTATATGGACGTATCTCCTAAGATGGTATTCTCTGTGGCTACAGCTTTAATCCCATTCCTTCAGAATGATGATGCGAACCGTGCCCTGATGGGATCAAACATGCAGCGTCAGGCAGTACCGCTCCTGTTTACCGAGGCTCCGGCAGTAGGAACAGGTATGGAAGAAAAAGCTGCCGTTGACTCCGGTGTATGTGTGGTCGCTGAAGAAGGCGGTACAGTAGAATGTTCTACTTCTACAGAGATTACAGTTCGTCAGGATGACGGAAAACTGAAAAAATATAAATTAACAAAATTCCAGAGAAGTAACCAGAGCAACTGTTATAACCAGAGACCAATCGTCTTCAAAGGAGACAGAGTCGAAAAAGGCGAGGTTATTGCAGATGGACCATCTACATCTAATGGTGAACTTGGACTTGGAAAGAACCCGCTGATCGGATTCATGACATGGGAAGGTTACAACTACGAGGATGCTGTTCTGCTTAGTGAAAGACTGGTGCAGGATGATGTATATACTTCTATTCATATTGAAGAATATGAAGCAGAAGCACGTGATACAAAGCTTGGACCAGAAGAGATCACACGCGACATTCCAGGTGTTGGTGATGATGCACTGAAGAATCTGGATGAAAGAGGAATCATCCGTGTCGGAGCAGAAGTCCGCGCCGGAGATATCCTGGTAGGTAAGGTTACTCCTAAGGGAGAGACAGAGCTTACAGCTGAAGAAAGACTGCTTCGTGCAATCTTCGGTGAGAAAGCCCGTGAAGTAAGAGATACTTCTCTTAAAGTACCTCATGGAGAATATGGTATTGTAGTGGATGCGAAGGTATTTACAAGAGAGAATGGTGATGAGATGTCACCTGGAGTAAACCAGTCAGTCCGTATCTATATTGCACAGAAGAGAAAAATCTCTGTCGGTGACAAGATGGCCGGACGTCATGGTAACAAGGGTGTTGTTTCCCGTGTACTTCCGGTTGAAGACATGCCATTCCTGCCGAATGGACGTCCACTGGATATCGTGCTGAATCCACTGGGTGTACCATCACGTATGAACATTGGTCAGGTCCTGGAGATTCACCTGTCCCTGGCTGCAAAAGCACTTGGATTCAACATCGCAACTCCTGTATTTGACGGAGCGAACGAGATTGATATTATGGATACTCTTGATCTGGCAAATGATTATGTCAACTTAAGCTGGGAAGAGTTTGAAGCAAAACATAAAGAAGAACTTCTTCCGGAAGTACTGCAGTATCTGTCAGATAACAGAGAACACAGAAAACTCTGGAAAGGTGTTCCGCTTTCAAGAGATGGTAAGGTCCGCCTGCGTGACGGACGTACGGGTGAGTACTTCGACAGCCCGGTAACCATCGGACACATGCATTACCTGAAACTGCACCATCTGGTAGACGACAAGATCCATGCACGTTCTACAGGTCCTTACTCACTGGTTACACAGCAGCCATTAGGAGGAAAGGCTCAGTTCGGTGGACAGCGTTTCGGAGAAATGGAGGTATGGGCACTGGAGGCTTATGGTGCATCATACACACTGCAGGAAATCTTGACTGTGAAGTCAGATGATGTCATCGGACGTGTGAAGACTTACGAAGCAATCATCAAGGGTGAGAATATTCCTGAACCGGGAATTCCGGAATCCTTCAAGGTATTGCTCAAAGAGTTACAGTCACTCGGACTGGACGTACGTGTCTTACGTGATGACAATACAGAAGTGGAGATTATGGAAACTTCTGATATGGGAGAGACAGATTTCCGTTCTCTGATCGAGGGAGACAGAAGATATCGTAATGATGATGACGAAGACTTTGGTAAACACGGATACAGCAAACAGGAATTCCAGGGTGAAGAGCTGGTTGATGTAGAAGAAGAACCAGAATCAGACGATGATTTCGATATGAATTTTGAAGAAAATGATGACTATGATTTCGGCGATTCATCTGATGATGAATAGGAAGGGGTCCAAAGTATGCCAGAAAATAATAAGGAACAAACTTATCAGCCAATGACTTTTGATGCGATCAAGATCGGTTTGGCATCACCTGAAAAGATTCTGGAATGGTCAAAAGGAGAAGTTACCAAACCAGAGACCATCAACTATAGAACTTTAAAACCTGAAAAAGACGGACTGTTCTGCGAAAAGATTTTCGGACCAAGCAAGGACTGGGAATGCCATTGTGGAAAGTACAAAAAGATCCGCTATAAAGGTGTGGTCTGCGACCGTTGTGGTGTTGAAGTAACAAAAGCAAGTGTACGTCGTGAGCGCATGGGCCATATCGCCCTTGCTGCTCCGGTATCGCACATCTGGTACTTCAAGGGAATTCCAAGCCGTATGGGACTGATTCTTGATCTGTCCCCGAGAACATTGGAAAAAGTACTGTATTTCGCTTCTTATATCGTACTGGATAAAGGTGAGTCAGATCTGATGTATAAACAGGTATTATCAGAGGCTGAATATCAGGAAGCAAGAGAAAAATGGGGAAGCACATTCCGTGTAGGAATGGGTGCAGAATCTATCAAAGAACTTCTTGAGAACATTGATCTTGAGAAAGAATATACAGAATTGACAGAAGGCTTGAAAGGTGCAACCGGACAGAAACGAGCAAGAATCGTAAAACGTCTGGAAGTAGTAGAAGCTTTCCGTGAGTCTGGAAACAAGCCAGAATGGATGATCATGACAAATATCCCGGTTATCCCACCGGATCTTCGTCCAATGGTACAGCTGGATGGCGGACGTTTTGCGACATCTGACCTGAATGATCTGTACAGAAGAATCATCAACAGAAATAACCGTCTGAGACGTCTTCTTGAATTAGGCGCACCGGACATTATTGTTAGAAATGAAAAGAGAATGCTTCAGGAAGCTGTAGATGCCCTGATTGACAATGGCCGCCGTGGACGTCCGGTAACAGGACCTGGTAACCGTGCACTGAAATCTCTTTCCGATATGCTGAAAGGTAAGTCCGGACGTTTCCGTCAGAACTTGCTTGGTAAGCGTGTTGACTATTCCGGACGTTCCGTTATCGTTGTAGGACCGGAACTTAAGATCTACCAGTGTGGTCTGCCGAAAGAAATGGCAATCGAGCTGTTCAAACCATTTGTTATGAAAGAACTGGTTCAGAACGGAACAGCACACAATATTAAAAATGCTAAGAAGATGGTAGAAAGACTTCAGCCGGAAGTATGGGATGTTCTGGAAGAAGTAATCAAAGAGCATCCGGTTATGCTGAACCGTGCCCCTACACTGCACAGACTTGGTATTCAGGCATTTGAACCGATTCTTGTAGAAGGTAAGGCTATCAAGCTTCATCCACTGGTTTGTACAGCGTTCAACGCCGATTTCGACGGAGACCAGATGGCTGTCCATCTTCCACTTTCCGTAGAAGCACAGGCAGAGTGCCGTTTCTTACTTCTGTCACCGAACAACTTACTGAAGCCGTCTGATGGTGGTCCGGTAGCCGTTCCTTCACAGGATATGGTACTTGGTATCTATTATCTGACTCAGGAGCGTCCTGGTGCCAAGGGAGAAGGCATGATCTTCAAGAGCTTCAACGAAGCACTTCTTGCTTATGAAAATGCTGCCGTAACACTTCATTCACGTGTAAAAGTACGTGTATCCAAGAAGATGGCAGATGGAACAGTGAAGACAGGAACGGTAGAATCTACAGTCGGACGTTTCATGTTTAATGAGATTATTCCACAGGATCTGGGATTTGTAGACCGTGACGTAGAAGGAAATGAATTGCTTCTGGAAGTTGATTTCCATGTGGGAAAGAAACAGCTGAAACAGATTCTTGAAAAAGTTATCAATACACATGGAGCTACTGCGACAGCAGAAGTACTCGACCATGTAAAGGCTATGGGTTATAAGCTTTCAACAAGAGCTGCCATGACCGTATCCATTTCTGACATGACGGTACCTCCGCAGAAACCGGAGATGATCAAAAATGCACAGGATACTGTAGATAAGATTACAAAGAACTTCAAACGTGGTCTCATTACAGAAGAAGAAAGATATAAAGAAGTTGTAGAGACATGGAAAGCAACTGACGATGCCCTTACAAAGGCGCTGCTTGACGGTCTTGATAAATATAACAACATTTTCATGATGGCAGATTCCGGAGCCCGTGGATCTGACAAACAGATCAAACAGCTTGCAGGTATGCGTGGTCTGATGGCCGATACAACAGGTCATACGATCGAGCTGCCAATTAAATCAAACTTCCGTGAAGGTCTTGATGTACTGGAATACTTCATGTCTGCACATGGAGCTCGAAAAGGTATGTCCGATACAGCTCTTCGTACAGCCGATTCAGGATATCTGACAAGACGTCTGGTAGACGTATCACAGGAACTGATCATTCACGAAGTAGACTGTGCAAAACCGGGAGCACCGATTCCTGGAATCTTTGTAAAAGCATTCATGGATGGAAACGAAGTGATCGAAAGTCTGCAGGATCGTATCACAGGACGTTATATCTGTGAGAACATCGTAGATAAAGATGGTAACATCCTTGTAAAGGCAAATCACATGGTAACACCGAAACGTGCAGAGCTGATCTGTAAAAAGGGTGTTGACGAGAAGGGCGAGCCGCTGACACAGATTAAGATCCGTACAATCCTTACATGCCGTTCACATAGTGGTGTATGTGCAAAATGTTACGGATCCAACATGGCAACAGGTGAGCCGGTACAGGTTGGAGAAGCTGTCGGAATCATCGCCGCACAGTCAATTGGAGAACCTGGTACACAGCTTACTATGAGAACATTCCATAGTGGTGGTGTAGCCGGTGGAGATATCACACAGGGTCTTCCTCGTGTCGAGGAGCTTTTCGAGGCAAGAAAGCCTAAGGGACTTGCAATTATCACAGAAATCGCAGGAACTGCTAACTTAAATGACACGAAGAAGAAACGTGAGATCATTGTGACAAATAAAGAAACAGGTGAATCCAAAGCATATCTGATCCCTTATGGATCACGTATCAAGGTGGCTGACGGCGCAGAACTGGAAGCCGGTGATGAACTGACAGAAGGTAGTGTAAATCCACACGATATTCTGAGAATCAAAGGACTTCGTGCTGTACAGGATTACATGATCCAGGAAGTTCAGAGAGTATATCGTCTGCAGGGTGTAGAAATCAACGATAAGCATATCGAGGTTATCGTTCGTCAGATGCTGAAGAAGATACGTATCGAAGAGTCCGGAGACACAGAATTCCTCCCGGGAACAAATGTTGACAGACTTGAGTTTGAGGATGTAAATGAAGCTTTGGAAGCAGAAGGTAAAGAACCTGCAACAGGTGAGCAGATCATCATGGGTATTACAAAAGCTTCCCTTGCTACGAATTCATTCCTGTCTGCCGCTTCCTTCCAGGAGACAACAAAAGTCCTGACCGAAGCTGCTATTAAGGGTAAGGTTGATCCGCTGGTAGGTCTGAAAGAGAATGTTATCATTGGTAAACATATTCCTGCCGGAACAGGTATGAGAAAGTATCGTGACATCAAGTTGAACACAGAGATGGAAATGGAAGACGAACTGGATTTTGAGGACGATTTTGATTTTGAATTCAAAGATGCAGATGAGATGAATCAGGAGATTACTCTTGATGAAGGAACAGAAGATGCAGTAGAAGATATTGCAGAAGAAACAGTTGCTGTATCTGAAGATGAAGAATAAAATATAAGTCAAATAAAAAGAAAGTGTTCACACTGAAAAGTGTGGACATTTTCTTTTTT
>SKEW01001726.1_pt1 | contig 12192 bp, 16 predicted proteins | sample 4841441 | NCBI WGS metagenome assembly SKEW01 (sample SAMN11008799, study PRJNA524170) | human gut metagenome | isolation source: fecal sample from pouch patient p41 | place: Israel: Tel-Aviv | reverse complement strand
GCATCGGCGATGCGTTGACGATTATAATCCCGGTATTCATCCAGGAGTGAAGCAACAGCAGGTCGCGGCGTATATTTTGGCGGCTCAGATTTTGCCTGCAAATAACGTTTAACGGTATTGCGGGAGATCCCCAGTTCTCTGGCAATCGCCCGGCTACTCATTCCCTGCTTGTGCAGGATTTTAATTTCCATAACTGTCTCAAAAGTGACCATAAACTCTCCTGAATCAGGAGAGCAGATTACCCCCTGGATCTGATTTCAGGCGTTGGGTGTGGATCACTATTGCACCGTTCGTGACACTTGCTGACCAATATTCCTGCCCTTCGCTTCCATATTGTCGTAAGTCTTCAAATGGTTGATGGTGCTCGTTCATTGCTCACTCCATGTATTGGCTTGATGTTCAAGTGTGGTGACTTTTACTGGCGCTACTGCTAGCGGAGAGACTCAATATCTCACATCCTGATTAATGTATGATAGAGGTATCCCACAATAAGGAACCAGCCAGCCATGAGAATGACCAACCGCAAAAAAGAGATACTCAGCTACTTTGAGCCGGATAACCTCGAATGGGTGACAGGTGAGATTGGTGCGCCGCCGTTCGATGTATCGGGCGTGGCCTACCTGCTTCACGGCATGGTGTCGTTCGATAAGCGCCACCAGCTCGAATCAACCCGGCGCACTCTGGAAAGCATGGTTGCTGGTGGACTGCTTGAGCGGGTGACAGTGTATGAATCGCGCCAGATACGGCGCGGCGGTGAGACTAACGCAACGGTCGTGCGCTACGGTTTACCCGGTCAGTGCGCTGTTATGCGCGATACTGGCGGCGCTGATAACGCAATATCAGGTGAATACATGCGGGTCAGTTAATAGCCTGCAATCTGTCGTTGATGCGGCTCAGGTCGTAAACCCGGCGTTCAATATCCAGCATCAGGAAATTGTGGATCTCGGCCTGCTCAGGATTATCAGACTCTCTGGCCTGTAATAGCAATTCATTGTAACCATGCAAGCCGCCTGAGTTTTCCGCCGGGGTGGTGCCTTTCCCACGCAGGCAGCTAATGGGCTGATTGCTCGTATCGTGTGTTTGCTTCTCCAGCACAATGACGCAATCCCACCAGTCGCCAAAGTCATACGTGTAAACCAGCTTGTCACCATCATTCTGGAGCGCTGCCCATAGTGGTGTGATTGCCGCATTACCCATGCTTTCATCCTCACCCCATACGCGATACTCGCTACCGGGATCACCTTTACGCCCTTTCTCGAACATATACAGGTGTTCGTCATTCCAGCCAAAAGCCAACTGGATCACCGCGTGAAGTTCACTAAAGGGGATTTGCTCTGGAACCAGCACACGCCGCCATATAGGTGGTTTGCTGTCTCGGATGGTTATCTTTAGCTGGTACATGCAAATCCTGAATAAATGCGAATCGGAAGGATAACGATACTGACGCACTCACAATTCTGTAAAGGTGAATAAAGGTAATTTGCTTAATAAGCATAAGTTACATGCGGAATAATCCCGTATCTACCTGCGTGGCGCTGGCTTCTTCCACTGGTAGGCAGGCGCTCGCATCATCTCCCCGAACCGTTTGCGCCGGGCTGTATCAGCTTCAATAATGCGCTCCATTTCCCGAACCTCTGCCGGGGTAAGCTGGTGGCCTTCATGCTCCAGTTTAGCGGCTGTGATTGCGGCTATCTGCTGTGGTGTCATGGTTGCCCCTGTTGCGTAGTTTTGGGCGATCAATATACTGTCCAAAACATAATTGCGCCGGGTATTAGTCTGTCCGCTCTCAAACGCCCTTTTGGGCGTTTTGCTTTTACAGCTTCGGGCCAATATCTTTGGCAGCTTTCCCCGTCTTACGCTCAATCACGCCCGTGATATAGCTGCGCGTTCTGTTTCTCACTGGCTGGCCTCCTGCGAATTACTGCGCATTAACTGCGATCTGCGCAAAAAATGAATGAGAGATAATAAGCGTTTTTCTGCGTACTGCGCACCAGTGGCGCGAACCAGAATATTTTGGACTGCCTAAATCGAATATGGCTTCCAGCCCGCTACTGGCGCGGTTCTCTCTTCATATGGGCTTTGAGTCTGTCCAGTACAGTCCAGTATTTCAACATTGGTGACTATACGGATTGCTAACATGCGCCGCTTTTTTTAACCCTTCGCAGATCCCGCCTTGCTTGCATTGAAACGGCTCTCGCTAATCTCAGCTCAAGCCGTGCGATTCTGTCGGCATGTAGCCCCATGAGTCCGTTAATCAATGTCATCTCGCGCCATTCTTCTGTTCCCGGCGTCGGATTATTCGCCAGTAATAGCCCGTATCTCTCAGCCAGCATGAGGTTTCTTGCACGATTTCGCACCAGCGGAGAAAGCGCCTCTCCCCCCTCAAATGGGAAGAATGCCCGCCGACTGCGTTCGCCATGTTTGACGGCATTAGTATTGCCCAATGGTGCGCCTGCGCCTTTCCGCTTGCCACCCCATCCCGATCTTGATTGTTGGCTATTTTTTTTCATTTAACGGCTCACTGTGCGCATTTTTGTGCGCAAAAACCTTAACAAACCCTAACAATACCTTAATAAAACTGTATATCTAACTTCCGCCATCTACTGCGAACTGATAGCGCCCAAGCCAGAAATATCAAGCCTCTCCACCATTTTGCGAATGCGCAATTCGCGCTTACAAATTACTGCGAATTCGCAATTTCTGTACGCAATGCCACCGTTAGCATTTGTCAGGTAGTACGCACGTTGAATACGCAGTTTTGCTGCGCACTGCGTACCAGTGGAACGAACCAGATATTTAGGACGTCCTGAATCACGATTTGGCTTCCAGCCCGCTACTGGCGCGGGTCTGGCGCTGCTAGGGTTTTAAATCCGTACTAAACAGTACTAAATTTTCCGCCGTTTGGGTGCGAAACTTACTGCGAACCATCGCCCCCGCTGGTGGTATGCCGTTGCCTCTTGCCGCCATTTAACCGGAAGGCGTTACCGTTCGGTTGCGCTATCCCCATGCGGTGCTGAGTTTCGGTGACAGCTTTATGCAGGTCGCCAAAGTCCTCAACCTTCACGGGCGGGCGCTTCACGTTCTCCAGACACGTTTCACGGCGGCGCTTTATCCATTCCCGATCATCGTCCTCGGTGCATAACAGCATGACTTCCATCCATCGCGCGGCGGCGCGTCGGTACAGCCCTTTTGCTTCCAGATCCTCAGCTTTGCTGTCGTTTACCATGTTCACCCCCCTCAGAATGGCGTTTCATCGTCGAATGGTGGGCGCTGGTCAAAATCATCAGGGGTGTTATATAGCTCCCATCCCGGCGCGGATTGCGTTTCGTGGCCCCTGCTGGCTCCACTTGCTTTGACTGACTCGGCCCGCTTCCCGCCGGGGCGTACCGTTCTGGCGCTGCTCACGCTGTCGGCTACTACCTGATACCCCTGCTGTGTACCGCCATCCTTGCCCGCCCACTGATTGACCTGCATCGCTCCGGCAACACTGACTAAATCGCCTTTAACGTGTCCTGCCAGTGCGTCGGCCTGTTTGCCGAATGCCACCACGCCCAGCCAGAAAGTAACCTCTCCGCCCTCTGCTGCATGGCAAGGCAGTGCCACCGCTAAACGCCCCATTGTCATGCTGCCGCCGCTGTTTGTCGTTCTGGTCTGGGGATCTGCCACCAGCCGCCCGTAGGCTGATATCTGTGCTGTCATTTTGCGAATACCTCGAATTATTAGTTTTGCTAATGAAGATTGCCCGGCACCGTCTTATTGTGGGACACCTTCGCCAGATTTTTTTGTATATAAACAAAAATAGTGTTGTCTCTGTTGTCTTTGTTGTCTCACGGCTCTACAGGCCGCGCCACGTCTGGGTTTTGCTGAGACAACATTTGCAATTTCGTGTTGTCTCACCCGGCATAAATGTTGTCTCACTGCCTGCCGGACTAAAAACACACGTTCGCCCTGTTGTCTCAAAATGGCTAAATGTTGTCTCAATGTTGTCTCAAAAATTAAAATAAAATCCTTATAAATCAATGTAACTTACAAAATGAGACAACAAAGACAACAGAGACAACACTAAAACTACGTATGTGAAAAAAGATTATTCTTCTGGCTGGCTGCTTTCCTCATCCATGAAGTTGAGCACATAAACGCGAATTTGCCGCCCTCCTTCCCTTACCCGCCCCTGATAACCTCGCCCGCTCGTTGGTGGTGTTAGCATTCCTGCATTCTTGAGAACTTCGGCAAACTGCCTGACATTAAAACCCCGTGCGATCTCCTGCTCAAATGTTGCCGGGAAGGTGTAGAAAATTATCGGGTCGCCGTCGTGGTTCCCCTTCTTCCTGTACCCGGCTAAATCACGGATGGGTAAATCGCGCGGGTCATAACCCAGCGGCGCGAATCTACTCAGCCCATAGGCATTTAAAAACGCCTCCGTCTGCTCGATGATCTGCTGGTGCTCTTTGTTCCCCGTGCCGAACTCTTTCAGCCATGCGTTATAGGTGTGCTGTATCGCATCCCGGCACGTTTGAGCATCCCAGCCAGTAACCACGCCACCCAGCAGTAAAGCGGCCTCCAGAATGGCGAACCTCGCCCCTACACGGTGAACCTGTTCCCCATAGTCAGCAGGGATTAGACTTCGCCATCGGGCTTCACACTCACGAACGGCATCAATCGCCTGCTGCTGGTGGTCTGAAAGCCATCTAATCCACTCCCGCCCGGCAGCGCCATGATGGTGCTGGTAAGCGTCTTTCAGCGCGTCGGCGTGATCTTTCCCTGTCTGGTGCTCATGAAAGCGCACCGCCTTACTCAGCGGGATATTCAGCAGTCGCACCAGTTGCCCCGCTTTTGTCTTGCGTCCTGCGGTGGCGATGAACGTTTCTAAATCCATTTCCCCGGTGCTGATTGCCACGGTGCGCCAGCGTTTCAGATCCCGGTTGCCTCCTTCCTTTGCTCCCTGCAATTTCCCCACGCCGTTAAACAGGGCATAGGCAGACTGAGAAACGCTTATCGGGTCTGCGCCCTGTCCGACTTCATCCAGCGGCATCAGCCCGTCATTGTGGGCGGCGGCCTCGTTTATCAGCCCCAGCGCCGTCCCATACCACGTCAGGCGCAAGGCATCAGGGTTGCCGTAAAGACTGCTCGCCACGTTCTGCGTGGTTGTTTTCCCGGCGCTCGATTGCTCATAAAAATGAATCCCGAATCCGTCACGATCTGCCACCCCGATTAATGGCGCTGCCAGTGCTGCGGCGATGCCTGTCATCATCGCGTAGTTGCCGTATGCCAGCCGCGCAACACTGTTAAGCCAGCTTTCAGGCGTTCCTGCTACGGTATACCCGGCAGCGGCTGAACTGCGCCCGCTGAACAAAACAGGCCGCTGAGGTGTGCCGATGATTTCCCCGTCCGGCATGATGTATGCCCCACACTGCCAGCCTGTAGCATGAGCAACGCGCCACAATTCACGCGAGCCGCTTCGCTGTAACCAGTCGGCAAGAATCGCCCGTAGGCTGTTTTTCGTTGTGACGTTGACGCCACCAGCTTTCAGGGTGCGCCAGCCTTCACGCTCGCCAATATCAGCCAGCGGGATAGCCGCTGTTGTCCGTATGCCTGCACCGAATGCCAGCCATGAGATAATAAGATACTGATCTTTGTCGTCGCGTCCCGTGCCGATAACCTCCAACGGTGAACATAACCAGCTTTCAGCGTTGATGATCTCCCCGCTTTCCTTGTCCACCTTCGGCGTTACCCAGAAAACGCCATCTTTTCGGCTCTCAATGTGGGGTTTTAGTGGGTCTTTCTCTGGATGGTCAGTTTTACCGCCCTCAATGGCCTGCAATCGTGGTTTAACGGCTTCCCCTTGAATCTGGTACATCGAGTCGTTAAACGCAGCCGTAGCGACTTCCAGCCCGTTTTGCTGGTGGTGGTCGTTCCAGTCGGCTTTGTAGTCTGTCGGCGGCAGTGCCACCCATCCAGCCACGGACAAGGCGGCTTTCTCTGCGGCCTCCCTGCCTGTATTGGCTTCTCCGTTTTGGTGGTGGTCGTTGTCTGCGGCGATGATTATTTGTGCCTGTGGATACTTCCGGCGCATCACTTCGGCAACGGGTAGCAGGTTGCCCGCGTCAATTGCTGCCACTGCCAGCGCGTCCGGGCGCATCAGGTGAACTGAAAGGGCCGTCGCCAGCCCCTCGGCAATTAAAACGCTCTGCGGCGATTCTGGCGCGTTTACGGCGTGATATGCCCCGCGCTTTGCCGAACCCGTCAGAAGTCGCTTTTCTCCATGCGGTGTAATGGTCTGCGCTGCTGCCACTGCGCCGGATTCATCCACCAGCTCCAGCAATAACGAACCATCTGGCATTAGCGGGTAATTAAACCCGGTCAGCCCTTTTGATTGCAGGTACTCAGCTTCGCCCTGTATGGCTCTCTGGCGCATTCCGGCATACAGACGGGAAAACGTAGCCCGGCGCTGCTCTGCGTCCTCTGCGGCCTTTTTCTGTCGCTCCTGCTCATGCCGCTGGCGGTCTGCGGCTAACTGCGTCTGTCTCTGGCTGGCAGCGTCTGGTGCTGGTTCTGCGGCCCGGTAATCAATACCCAGCACATCAGCGGCAAGGTGCGCCGCCTCCGTGGTGTCGCAGTTGTTAACCCGTTTGATTAAATCCAGCCCATCGCCCGCGCCGCACTGATTGCAGATAAAGCTACCTCGCCCGTTGTCGTCGAATCTGAAACGGTCTTTCCCACCACATGCAGGGCAGGGGGCATGACGGCGCGATGAATCAGGAACGTCGATAGACAGGCCAGCCAGCACATAAGGCCATTTACCAGCGGCGGCGCTGGTCACTTCGCGGATAATGTCGATATTACGCATTCGTATTACCTCCCTCAGTGCGCCGCTGGCATTTCAGGCAAGCCGTTTTCATTCAGATCAGCAATGAATCCATCATGCAGCTCTGCCAGCGTTTCACGTCCGAACGGGGTCAGCTCGCCGCGCTCCGTGTCGATCATGGCCTGATAAAAAACAATGGCGTTCGCCGTTCCCTGCTCAATGCCGTAGCGCTCAATCATTGCGCCCTCGATGTTATTCGCCATCGCCAGACGTTCCGCGAACGGGTAAACCACAATCCCCGCCGTGCCATTGGAGTAAATCGCTACTTTTGACGTTGTGCCGTCAGCCTCCGTGACGGTGGTTGTGCCGTTTTCGCGCTTCATCTCAGAAATGAACGTGGTAGCAATCAGCCAGCGCCACATAGTGACGTTATGCTGCGCGGTAAAGTCGAACCAGCCACGCGCCCCGCCATCAGCAACGGCAAAATGTATGGCGTATCCGATATTTGGCGTATCGTCGTACTCTCCGGCATCAAGGCGGTTTACCGCGCTCTCGTAGCTGATAAGAGCAACCTGCTCATATCCCCCGGCATCATTGCGGGTCATGATATTGACGCCGTGCGGTGTGGCTTCGGCGTGTAATAAGTCGGCATTTCCCGATTTAATGGTCGGTGCGTTGCTCATGCGCTGCCCTCCGCATCAATTCTGGCTATATCGACAATCGTCAGGACTTTACTCAGCCAGCAATACGCGATGGCTGCTTGCTCAACTTCGAGGAGTGGTAATAAATCGGTCATAACGTGAGCCAGCCCATTGCGGGCGCGGGTCATGCGTTCTGCTGTTCGGTCTGCCAGCGTAAAATCATCCGGGTATGATTCTTTGCGAGATAGCATCGCTTCGGCTTCCAGCTCTGCCGGGTGGCGGTAGATGGTATTTATGTTCATGCTGCCACCTCACGAATGCGGGTAATCTGGATGTGGGAAAGGCGTTCATTTCTGGCCTGATTTAGCGCCTCAGCTTTGGCGCTGATCGCGCTGCGGGCGTCAACGATATAAACGAACTCGACTAATTCGCCGCTCCGGGCGGTGGCGCATCCTGCAACACGGAAGTAATTAAGCATGTGCGCCCCCTGTGCGAATACGTCCGGCAAAAAAGCAAACGTGATCCCGCGCCAGAATGCGGCGGGCTTCCTGCTCAGTTTCTGCGGCGATATGGTGAATTTTGGCGGTAATTGTCGGCATGTCGCGGCGAACGGCTGCGATTAACCAGATAAATTGTGGATTTTGGGTAGGGGTAGTAGCCATGATGGCAGCCTCTATACAGTGAATTTTGAATTCACCACCAAGAGACGCCAATCTCAGACTGGTGGTGAGCTGAACAAGGTTGGCGTAACCGGCCTGTATAGACACCGGCCTTCCTTTCGGAAGCCTCATCCAGCCCACCATAATTTGGGTGCGCAGGAATTTTGCCGACAAAAAAACACGCTTAGTGCGTGTCGGCACTATACAGGTTATCGGGACGCCAATCCCGGCACCTGATTTTGCAGGTGCGCTATAACCATAAACCGGGTTGGCGATAGTCGGCAAGCCCTTTTTTATGGACTCGCAAAACTCACCTTCGCGCGTGCGCGTACTGGTCGCAAAACTCGAAAAAAACTTAGGATTTATTAGGATTCGCAGCCCAATTCTCAGCCCAGAAAACGCCTCTAAAATGTCGTCATTTGTCGCAACGGCGCGGCGATGAATGTCAGGTTTTGACAGGTTGTAAGGGTTAACATTTGTTAACAGGCTAGCCAGATTAAAGGCTTCTTTCTGGGCGGCAGGTTCATTCAGTATCACGGCGCACCTCCACGAACTCCTTAACGAATCTCTCCAAAGGCTGAACACATGGCGACTGATAGCCCTCGCGGTAAAAGGTCACTCGGTTATGCTCGACGCGCTGTACGGTCACTACAGCCCCGTGCGAATCCTTGTAACGGCTTCCCGGCATCGGATTATGGTTACGCATGGTTTACCTCCAGACGTTTAGCGAGCCAGCGTTGCGACAGGCGGGTGAGTTCTCCTTTGCGCTGCTCATATTCCATGCCCATATCAATTAACGTGATATTGGTGCTTTCGAGATATGAGAGGTGCTCAAGCTGTTCTGCGTTCATATGGTCGCGAGGTTCGCCAGAATAGCCATTTATCCGCGCCCACTGCTTAGCAGTTAGCCCACCAAGAACGATACGAGAAATCATATTGCTCTCGTTTGTGTAGTGGTGTTGCTGCGTCGTTTTACCCATCTCGGCACGGGCCATATTCAGCGCATCGCACATCGGCTTAAAGTTGTTTGCGGCACTGATACGGGCTTTTAGCTGGCGACGATAGCGGGCGGCGATTTCAGGAACGCTACGCTGTAATTCTTCCTCGCACTGGATGAAATAACGGCGGATAGCGCGACCCTGATCATTGCGTTCGATCATTGCCAGTTCTTTCGCCATTCCGACACTTAACAGATAGTCTTTGCCGGGTCTGCCAGAGTGCTTTATCTTGCTGTAAGCCGCGCCATTCGGGCTTTTCCCCAAATTTGGGGAAATTGTTTTATGGACTGAGTAATCGTGCCCAATGGTGAAGTCATATTCAGAGATGCGATCAGTGATCCATGTAGAGAAGTCTTTTCCCACGCCCAACGCTTTGTGTAACGCTTTTGCGCTAACAATATTGGTTTCACGCCCACCGATATGACCAGGAATAACCGGGACAATTGCGGCAAATTCATTACCGTTAATTGTGCCCAGAGAGGCGTTCAGATGAGGGGCGGCCTCAGAAATTAATCTGCTTTTTTCGATGTTCATTTTCAGTCTCCGTTAGGCGGCGTTAAACGCGTTCGGGTAGAGTTTCAGAATGTCGGCAATTTCCTGCTGAGAAAGTCCGTTGTGATCATTTATGTTCGCAAGATGGTTAACATGAGTGATCACTTTCAGAACATCACCACGGCAGGAGAAACGGTAGCGAAGGTGTGTTCCGATACCATCAGGATTCTTTTCGTCGATACGCTCCAGAGTGATTCCAAGCTGGCGTTCTAACTCTGTTGCATAGTTACGACCAGAAGACAGACGGCAGTAGCGAAGAATGTCATTTTCTGTCCATCCCTCTATACCAGTACGCAGCATATAGACTCGGGCACGATGCTTTTTCGGTGTGCGCTTTGGTGCTTGAAGGGATTTTGTAAGGGGCGTAATATCAGATACGCGAATATCTGAATTAGCCGCCTGTAATGGGCGGTTTTTCTTTTCCATCAGGCCACCTCGTCTCTAGATTCTAATATACACTTCTCAATCCATTCATCTATTTCAGACTCAACAAAAGCAATTGCCCGACTTCCAATTTTTACCTGTTTAGGGAACCTCCCCTGACTAATAAGACGATAAATCCATGCTTTGCTATAACCAGTTCGCCTTTGAACTTCAGAGAGACGAATTAATGAATTGTAATTAGCCATTTATTAATATCCTGTACTAATGACGCAATAACCCCCTCCTGCAACGAATGGCGAGAGTTTTATTTGCGTCAAATGTCGAATACACCAAAGACCACAATATGAAAAACATATTGCGGTCTTTTATAAAAGATAGTCAGATTGTTTTGGTTTGTTTGCTCCACAAGGGTAGAGCTACCCTGCATTTCGGCAGGATCACGCTATTAGGCGTGACATCCAGTAGTTTTAAAGAACAATTGCGCTTTGTCAGCGCCAAAGCCTGTTAAAGAACATTCCGCTTTTCAGCAGCGTAGAAGGCTCAATACACCTTCGTTTATAAAAGAGCGATTGCCCTTCTCCAGGGCTAACTGTTAAATAGCAATCCTCTGTGAGTTTTTATCAATCTACTCCCCTATACTTTAGTAAACCTCTGTATACTTGTCCAGTTGTTTCATGCGTGTTTTTCAAACACCATATGCACCACATTTCCGCCATGCTCGAGAGAATCCATATAGTCGGCATACCATTGAAGCATCTCCCGCCTTCCATCCAGATATTGCGCATGGTTGTATGTGCCACGAATTGAGTTCTTATCAACGTGAGCGAGCTGCGTTTCTATCCACGCGGTGTTATAGCCCTGCTCATGCAAAATCGTACTCATAGTGTGCCGGAACCCATGACCAGTTACACGTCCAGCGTAGCCAATGCGCTTAAACACTTGGTTTATGCTGGCCTCACTCATTGTTTTCCTTGGATCATTGCGCCCGGGAAACATAAGAGGGTAATTGCCTGTTATTTCTCTAATCTTCCCAATAAGCGAAAGAGCCTGCTCAGACAATGGCACAATATGAGGCCGCCGCATTTTCATACGTGAAGCGGGTATCTCCCATATAGCCTTGTTGAAATCAATTTCATCCCATAATGCGCCACGTAGTTCGCCAGTTCGCAAGCCGGTGATAATCAGTAGACGAGCCGCCATAACAACCAATGCGCTTCCTGAGTAACTGGACAATGCCTTGAAAAAATCAGGTAATTCTTTGGTCGTAAGGAAAGGGTAATGATTAGATTCATGGCCTTGCATCGCGCTAGTAAGGTCTGGTGCAGGGTTATACTCTGCACGACCAGTGACTATTGCATAGCGGAAAACTTCCCCGCACCGCTGCCTCACTTTTTTGGCTTTTTCTGTAGCACCGCGCCCCTCGATGCGCCGCAGCACATTCAGAAGTTCAAGTGGTTTGATTTCGGCGATTGGTTTTTTGCCAATGTAAGGGAACACATCTTTGTTGAAGGCTTCGAGGATGTCTGAAGCATAACCAGCAGACCATTTTTTTAATTTGCTGCTGTGCCACTCAAGGGCAATATCTTTGAAGGTGTTGTTTAACTGCGTTTCCCGGGCAATCTTTTCCTCTCGTTTCGCTTCCATCGGATCGATACCACCAGCGATACCTCTTTTCGCATCTTCACGTTTTGCCCGAGCATCGGCTAGAGTAACCTCAGGATACACACCTAGTGCCAATAGCTTCTCTTTACCAGCTACACGATATTTAAGTCGCCAGTATTTACCTCCATTAGGTTTTACCAAGAGATACAAACCGCCACCATCGGCCAGCTTGTAAGCCTTCTCTTTTGGCTTGGCTGTGTCTATTTGACGGGCATTGAGTTTCACTTGGGGGTACCTCCACTAAACCGAACAGCAAATACCCCCATAAGTACCCCCATCTGACCGTAGATTTTGAGGGACTTTAGTAGACGTCAAAAGACGAACGGGGCTTTAATACGCGGATTATAAGGGGTTTTGAAAGACTTTAGTAGACTTGGGGAGATGTTTGAATGGTGCCGATAATAGGAGTCGAACCTACGACCTTCGCATTACGAATGCGCTGCTCTACCAACTGAGCTATATCGGCCCTGAAAGGACATGTTCACGAACGT
>SKEW01001722.1_pt1 | contig 12202 bp, 8 predicted proteins | sample 4841441 | NCBI WGS metagenome assembly SKEW01 (sample SAMN11008799, study PRJNA524170) | human gut metagenome | isolation source: fecal sample from pouch patient p41 | place: Israel: Tel-Aviv | reverse complement strand
CCCTTGAAGTTGAACGTCAGATTGTCCAAATGCGGCCCGCGCAGCGTCGAGCCGTTACGGCGTTTGGTAAAACGCCGTAACCTACACCCGTTCCGCGATCTCGTGGATGAGGTAGTCGGTCTTTTCCCAGCCCAGGCACGGATCGGTGATCGACTTGCCAAAGACGCCGCCGTCGACCGGCTGGTTGCCGTCCTCCAGGTAGGACTCGATCATAAAGCCCTTGACCAGCTTGGAGATGGACTCGTTGCGGCGGCAGCTGTCGAGCACCTCCTTGCAAATGCGATACTGCTCAAGCGGGCGCTTACCCGAGTTGTCGTGGTTGCAGTCGATGACCGCTGCCGGATTGGCATAGCCGGCGTGCTCGGTGTAGCGTTCGGCCAGGCGCTCCAGGTGCTCGTAGTGGTAGTTGGGGTAGGTGCGACCGTCGAGACCGATGTAGCCACGCATAACGGCGTGCGCGAGCGGATTGCCGTCGCACTCGACCTCCCAGTTGCGGAAGATGAAGCTCTGGTGCGCCTGCGCGGCGTAAATGGAGTTGAGCATAACGGTGGTGGAACCGGCGGTGGGGTTCTTCATGCCCACGGGCACCGAAATACCGCTCGACACCAGGCGATGCTCCTGGTTTTCGACCGAGCGTGCGCCCACGGCCACATAGCTCAGCAGGTCAACGAGGTACTGGTAGTTGGACGGGTAGAGCATCTCATCGGCGGTAAAGAAGCCGGTCTCCTCGATGACGCGCAGGTGCATGTGGCGGATGGCCTTGACGCCCTCGAGCAGGTCGTCGGGAGCCTCGGGGTTGGGGTTGTGCAGAAGACCCTTGTAGCCGGTGCCCTTGGTACGCGGCTTGTTGGTGTAGACGCGCGGAATGATGATGAGCTTGTCCTTGACCTCTTCGGCGGTCTTGGCCAGGCGGTTCATGTATTCGAGGACCGAATCCTCGCGGTCGGCAGAGCACGGGCCGATGATGAGCACCTTGCGCGCGTCCTCGCCGGTAAAGACCTTGGCGACTTCGGCATCGAATGCCTGCTTTTTGGCGGTAAGCTCTGCGGAAAGCGGCATTTCCTCGCGGATCTCCATGGGGATCGGCAGCTTGCGTTTGAAATCCATGGCCATGCGGGGCCTCCTTTATCAATTAACGGCAACAATTGGCGAATTCTCGAATGCTCGGCATTATCCGCTGTCGCACGCTAAAGTGCAAGCGAAACCTGCCGAAAAGGGACAGGTTTATTTTGGTCGGTTTTATCTGGGGAAATGTCGGCGGATGCCGGGAGGGAACGGCGCCGCGCGGGACCCTAAGGCTGTTGTCGGTTCCCCAGGAAATACCCTGTGGGCAAAAAATGCCAAATATGAGTACGGTTGCTATCTTAGTATCATATTGCCTTCGCAAAATAATAGACATAACAGCAAAATATGTTCATTAACGTAAACACATATAAGTTCGCTATAGGGCTGTTTGATCAATTTAGGGACGCGTGTAAGCCGTGAAAACGGCATTTGGGGCTGTTTTGGCTGTTACTAAAAAAGTAACAGTACTCATATTTGCCATTTTTTGCCCACGGGCCTCGAAGGGGCTGTCAATCAGGTCCCAGGGGAGGCGGTTCGAGGGTCGCAAAACAAAAACGGGGGCGCAGGTTGTCCTGCGCCCCCGTTTTCTTGGCATTGCGGTTGTTTGCCGCCGGTTTTTACGCCGCTTCGTCGAACTGCGAGTTGTACAGGTCGGCGTAGAAGCCGCCTTGGGCGAGCAGCTCGTCGTGCGTGCCCTTCTCGACGATGTCGCCGTCGCGAATCACCAAGATCACGTCGGCGTTTCGGATCGTGGACAGGCGATGCGCGATAACAAAGCTGGTACGGCCCTGCATCAGCGCATCCATGGCGCGCTGAATAAGCTCCTCGGTGCGGGTGTCCACGTTGGAGGTCGCCTCGTCCAAAATCAGCGCCGGACGGTCGGCCAAAATGGCGCGGGCGATGGTCACGAGCTGGCGCTGACCCTGCGACAGGTTAGTGCCTTCCTCGTTGATCATAAAGTCGTAGCCGCCGGCGAGCGTATGGATAAAGTGATCGCAGCGCGCGGCACGAGCGGCGGCCTCGACCTCGGCATCGCTCGCATCGGGGCGTCCGTAGCGGATGTTCTCGCGGATGGTGCCGTTAAACAGCCAGGTATCCTGCAGTACCATGGCAAACTCGCCGCGCAGTGCCGCGCGGTCCCAGTCGCGCACGTCGACACCCTCGACGCGCAGCGAACCGCCGTCCACATCGTAGAAGCGCTGCAGCAGCTTGATGAGCGTGGTCTTGCCAGCTCCGGTGGGACCGACGATGGCGATGGTTTGGCCGGGCTGCGCCTCGCAGCTAAAGTCGTGGATGATGGTCTTGTCGGGCGTGTAGCCAAACTTGACATGGTCGAACTCCACGTGGCCGGGGCGCTTCTCGGGAATCTGCGCGTCGGCCTTCTGCTCCTCCTCGGGCGCGGCCAGGAACTCAAACACACGCTCGGTGGCGGCGGCCATCGACTGCATCGTGTTGCTCACGTTGCCCAGCTGCTGCACCGGCTGCGTAAAGTTGCGCACGTACTGGATAAAGCTCTGGATGTCGCCGGGCGTGGCATTGCCGGTCAGCGCGAGCTGCGCGCCCACCACGACGACGCCCACGTAGCCCATGTTGCCCACCAAGCTCATAAGCGGCATCATCAGGCCCGACAGGAACTGCGAGCGCCAGCCACTAATAAAGAGGCGGTCGTTTTGACGGTCGAACTCTTCGATCGAGGCCTCGGCGCGGTCGAACACCTGAATGACGTTCTGGCCGGCAAAGTCTTCCTCGATAATGCCGTTGACGGCGCCCAGAACCTGCTGTTGCTCGCGGAAGTACGGCTGCGAGAAGTGAATCATTACGGTCAAGATAATCGCGGCGGCCGGCAGCGTGAGCACGGTGACGCCGGTAAGCGGCAGGCTGATCGAAAGCATCATGACGAGCACGCCGATAATCTGCGTCACCGACGTGATGAGCTGCGTCACGCTCTGGTTGAGCGACTGACCCAGCGTATCGACGTCGTTGGTGATGCGGCTGAGTACGTCTCCCTTGCTGTGGCCGTTGAAGTAACTCATCGGCACGACGGCAATCTTGGCGGCGATTTCCTTGCGCATGCGGTAGCAGATCTTTTGCGTGACGCCGGTCATGAGCCAGCCCTGGATGAGGCTGCAGACAGAGCTCGCCAGATACAGGCAGAGCAAAAAGCCGAGCGTCTTGGCGATCCAGTCAAAGTCAACGTCGCCGGTACCGTTGACCTTTGCGACCAGGCCTTCGAACAGCTTGGTCGTAACCTGGCCGAGCACCTTGGGTCCCACAATGTTAAAGATGACCGAGCACACGGCAAAGGCGACGGCGGCAAACACGGCAATCTTGTGCTGGCCGATATAGCCGAGCAGCTGCCTCATGGTGCCCTTAAAGTCCTTGGCCTTTTCGCCGCGGCGCATGCCACCCATGCGGCCCATGGGACCACGCTGGCGGGTGGGCTTGGGAATCTGAGTCTTGGTCTCGTCTGCCATTAGCGCTCGCCTCCTTCCGTGACGGCTGCAATTTCTTCTTGGGTAAGCCCCAGCTCCTCGGCGGAAAGCTGCGACTGTGCGATCTCCAGGTACGCCGGGCAGCTGTGCAGCAGCTCCTCGTGCGTGCCGGTGCCCACCACATGGCCGTCGTCGAGCACGATGATCTGGTCGGCGTGCATGATGGTTGCGATGCGCTGGGCCACGACCACGAGCGCGGCGTCGGTAACGTTTTTGGCAAGCTCTTCGCGCAGGCGAGCGTCGGTCTTGTAGTCGAGGGCGCTAAACGAATCATCGAAAACCACGACCTCGGGCTTTTTGGCCAACGCGCGGGCGATGGCCAGGCGCTGGCGCTGACCACCCGAAACATTGGAGCCGCCCTGGCTGATGGGGGAGTCGTAGCCGCCCTCGCGCTCGGCGATAAAGTCCTCGGCCTGTGAGATGCGCGCGGCTTGGCGCATGTCATCATCGCTTACCATGTCGCCGGCAAACTTGAGGTTGCTCTCGACAGTGCCCGAGAACAGGCGCCCCTGCTGCGGGATGTAACCAATGCGGCGACGCAGCTCGGAAAGGGTCATGTCGCGCACATCGACGCCGTCGAGCGAAATGCTGCCGCCCGTGACGTCGTACAGGCGCGGAATCAACTGCACAAGCGTTGACTTGCCCGAGCCCGTGGAGCCAATGATGCCGAGCATCTGGCCGGCGTGCGTGGTGAAGTTCACGCTGCTAATGACATCGGCGCGGGCATCGGGATACTGGAAGCTCACGTCGCGGAAGGTGAGCTCGCCGCGCGGCGCGCTGGCAGCAGGCAGTTTGGGCGAGACAGGGTCGTTGATACTCGTGGGGCAGGTGATGACCTCTTCCACGCGCTCGGCTGCGACCTCGGCGCGGGGCAGGATGACCGAAACCATGGTGAGGATCATAAACGCCATGACGATCTGCATGGTGTAGGAGATGAACGCCATCATGTTGCCGACCTGCATCACGCCGTCGGACACGCCCTGCGCGCCAAACCAGACGATAAGCACGGTGATGCAGTTCATGACGAGCATCATGAGCGGCATCATAAAGCTCATGGCGCGGTTGGTGTAGAGCTGCGTAGTCATCAGGTCGAGCGACGCCTTGTCAAAACGTTCGAGCTCATGCTCCTCGCGGTTGAACGAGCGGATGGGCATAAGGCCGTCGAGCAGCTCGCGGGCGGTAAGGTTCACGCGGTCCACAAAGCTCTGCATCTTTTTGAACTTGGGCATGGTGAGGCCCATGAGCACGCCGACGACGGCCGAAACCGCGATGATGGCCACAGCGATGGTCCACTCCAGGCCGGTGTGGTTGGCTAGGACGCGCATGACGGCGACGATGCCCATGACGGGGGCCATCAGGCACATACGGATAAACAGGGTTGCGGCCATCTGGATCTGCTGAATGTCGTTGGTGCAGCGGGTAATGAGCGAGGCCTGGCTAAATTTGCCCACCTCGGCTGGCGAGAAGTGCATAACCTTGTTGAAGGTCTCGCGGCGCAGGTCGCGGGCGATGGAGCAGGCGGTGCGCGACGCCACGGCACCGGTCAGGATGGTGGCGACGAGCGACACCAGGCACAGCCCAAACATCGTGGTCGCCATGCGGCTCAGGTAGGCGTTCTGCACGTCGGCGGGGTCGATGCCCTGCGCCTTGTACTCGTCCTGCACATAGCTCACGGCGCGTTGGGTCACAATGGAGCCCGACATGGAGCCCATTTTGTCCGCCATTTGGTTGGCACCCTCGACGAGCTTGCCCTGGTCGATTAGGCCGCCTTCAACGCCCAGACGCAGGCTCTTCATGGTGATCTTACCGCCGTCGGCATCAATCTGCTTTTGCATGTTCTGCGCCGCTGCGGCCTTCTGCTGCATCTCGGCGAGCTGCTCGGGCGTCATCGCTGCCATTTGCTCGGGGGTGGGCATGGCCTGGGCGGCGTTGTTGTCTTTCTCGCTGGACGAGCCCATCATGTCGCCCATGGAGTTGGCGTCGATGCCTTGGTTGAGCGAAAGGACGACGGTCTCGGGCAGGCTCATAATGTCAGCGAGCTTGCTGCCGTCGGCGCGCTCGTCCTCGGTGCCCTTGTACGTGCGAATCCCGTTTTTGTCTGCCTTGCTAAACACGGCCTCCACAGCCTTGGCGTCCTTGGCGCTCATAAAGAGTTCGAGGTCGTCGAGCGATTCGGCGCGAATGGTGTCGGGCACGGGCGAGGCGATGCCGCCTTGCTGCACGCCCACGTCGACGATGTCGCTCATATAGGTAGGCAGTGCCAGATCGGCGTTGCAGCTGATTACGATAAGTACGATAGCTGCAAACAGTGCCAGGACATGTTTTTTAAAGAGCTTGAGAATCCTCACTCGGCATCTCTCCTTTCTTGATTGCGGTCGATAATTTCGTTGGCACGTCTTAGAAGGCGGACCATCTCTTGGGTATCTGTTTCGCCGAGCTGCTCGAGGAAAGCCGCAGTGCGGTTCTCGAATTCCCGACGTTTGATTTCGAGATCCTGGAATCCTTTGTCGGTCACCGTGACGTGTACGCGACGACGGTCGGTCTTTGAGTGCTCGCGCTCGACCCAGCCCTTGGCTTCGAGAGCGCGTAGGATATTGGCGATGCGGGCACTCGAGACCCAGGCGCGATCAGCGAGTTCGCTCGGCGTGAGCGAACCGCCGGCGAGTATGAGGGCGCGCATGACGGCCATCTCGCCGCCGAGGGCTTTGTCCGCAAAGCGCGAAATGCGCTGATGCATGCTGCCGAACTCGGTAAGGAGCTGACGCCCAAGCTCACGGAAATCGGTATCTTCCACCGAAAACCCCTAACACTAGAAACTATTTTCGCTGGAAGATGATACCCCCATACGCGGGCCTCATACAGTGGGCAATATTAAGAGCTCATTAAGACTTAAAATCATTCAATTGCTGAAGCGTTTCAAAGAACTATTATGCCCGCGGTTAGGCGAGGGGTTGTCACCACCATGACGACTGGGACTCATATAAGCGCCACGTGCGATGCTCCAACTTCCCGCAAGGAGACACCTTACATAAAGGGGGATGGAGTCATGGCATTTGACTTCACGGGCAAGACCGCGATTGTCACGGGCGGCACTCAGGGCATTGGCCTCGAGATCGCCAAGGGCATCGTCGCGGGCGGCGGACAGTCGCGCTCATCGCAAGGAACGCTGCTAAGGGCGAGGCCGCAGTGGCCGAGCTTGGCGAGGGCAACAAGTTCTATCAGCTCGATGTCGCCGATGCGCCCAAGGCGCGCGAGACCGTCGAGCAGATTTTTACGGACCTGCCGCAAACCAATATCTTGATTAACTGCGCTGGCGTCATCAGCACCAAGAAGTTCGACGAGATCGATGACACCGAGTGGCGTCGCACCATCGACATCAACCTCAACGGTACCTTCACTATGATGAACGCCGTGTACCCGCACTTTAAGGCGGCCCATGCCGGCACTATCGTCAACGTGAGTTCCGTTGCGGGCAAAATCGGTGGCGGCCTGCTCGGCACAGCCGCCTACGCCAGCTCCAAGGCCGGTGTTAACGGTCTGACCAAGGCAGTCGCCAAGGAAGGCGGCAAGTTCGGCGTCCGCTGCAACGCCGTGTGCCCGTCGCTCACGTTGACCGATATGACCTCGATTCTCTCTGACGAGAACTCTCAGCGCATCATCAACGGTATCCCTCTGGGCCGCGCCGCCCAGGCCAGCGAGCCTGCGCAGATGGTGCTGTTCTTCGCTTCCGACCTCGCCAGCTTCGTGAACGGCGAGATCGGTGACTGCGACGGCGGCATCGTCCTGGACGGGTAATACCCCACGACGATTATTTGGCGACGGCCCCTGCGACTCGGGACCGTCGCCTTCTTTCTGACATAGGCGCGTGCGACCGCGTGCCACACGCATCAAAAGGAGATATAAATGAGTGAATCGACTGTGGTGGAGGCGCCGGCGGCAAAGGAGCCGTTCTTTAAGATGTCCTCCATCCCGGGTGCCAATATTTTGGTGCCGCTTCTGCTGGGCTGCCTGCTCAACACGCTATTCCCCGATCTGTTCAAAACGCTCGGCAGCTTTACGCTTGGCATGACCCAGCAGGGTGCAGGCCCGCTCGTGGGCGCTTTTTTGCTTATCGTCGGTACGACGATTTCGTTTAAGAGTGCTCCTGCCGCCGCTGCCCGCGGTGCCATCATCATCGCCGTCAAGCAAATCGTGGTCGTTGCCGTGTCGCTGCTCATCCTTTATGTGTTCAACGACAACCTGTTTGGCATCTCTGCCATGGTGATGCTGGCGGCTTGCACCGGCGCCAACAACGCTATGTACGCTGGTCTGATGGGCACCATGGGCAATGAGGCCGAGCGTGGCGCTGTCGCAATCACCACGCTCGTTGTCGGCCCTCCGGTCACGATGATCGTGCTCGGCGCTGCCGGCCAGGCTCCGATCGGCTGGTCGCTCGTGGGTGCCATCCTGCCGATCGTCGTCGGCATTATTCTGGGCAACGTCTTCCCCAGCTTTAAGAAGATGATGGCACCGGCACTTTCCGCCGTCATCGTGCTCGTCTTCTTTGCCATGGGCTCGACCATGACCTTTGGCCAGCTCATTAATGGCGGTCTTCCCGGTATTCTGCTCGGCGTGATCTGCTCGGTGATCTTTGCAATTCCCGTCATCGCGGTCGACAAGCTCACGGGCGGCACGGGTGTCGCAGGTGCGGCCATTTCGAGCTGCGCCGGAGCCAATGTGGCTACGCCTGCTGCCATGGCAAGCGTCAACGGGGCCATGTACGGTGGCGCCGTGCTCGCGACGGCTACGGCACAGGTTGCTGCCTGCGCAATCGTGACGGCTATATTGACCCCGCTGGTCACCAGCTGGTGCTACAAGCATTTTGAGGGCCAGCAGAGCAACAGCAAGGCAACGACCGACAAGGCTTCCGCAGCCGCCTAATGCCAAACGGCAATCAAAGCTAAATAACTAGCCACGCCATAGGGCGGCCCCGGGGGAAATCCCGTGGCCGCCCTTCAGTTTCTGAAGGGTCTCTGGGGTACTTTACCCTGATAAAGCTGACATAACAGCTAGAGTGAACGTCGTACAAAGGCAAGGAAAAATACCAAAGAAATCGGTGAACGGTAGTTGTTCGCGCTCGCATTTCCTGCGGGTTTGTAAAAAACGCCATTATGATATAAAAAAAGAAACATATAACAGCCCAGATGGAGAGGGTCGCTATGTTATCCTTCTCAAACGGGTGAAATCTTGGGTTTTGGGTTGTAGTTCCAAGGTGGATAAACGTTTTCCCTACACCAACGTGTGGTGAAGAACGGAAGAAGCCGGTAGTGCAAGCCGAACATTCAAGAATTCAATAAGCAGCGGTGTGAGAGAGCGCCGCATTACACGTAACTAGGAGCGTGGTTACACAATGCAGGAGGCATGGGAAGGCTTCAAGGAAGGCATCTGGACGGGAGAGGTTGACGTCCGAGACTTCATCCAGAAGAACTACACCCCCTACGAGGGCGACGAGTCGTTCCTCGCCGGCCCGACCGAGCGTACCAAGGAGCTGTGGGGCGAGGTTCTCGACCTGCTGCTTAAGGAGCGCGAGCAGGGCGGTGTCCTCGATATGGACACCAAGACCGTCACGGGTATCGTGAGCCACCCCGCTGGCTACATCGATAACGCCCACCGCGAGAAGGAGACCATCGTCGGCCTCCAGACCGACAAGCCGCTCAAGCGCGCGCTGCACGTCAACGGCGGTATCCGCATCGCTTGCCAGGCTGCCAGCCAGCACGGCTATAAGGTCGACGAGAACGTTGTCGAGCGCTACACCTTCGAGCGCAAGACCCACAACGCTGGCGTCTTCGATGTCTACACCCCCGAGATGCGTGCTTGCCGCTCGGCTCACATCATCACTGGTCTGCCCGATGGCTATGGCCGCGGCCGCATCATCGGCGACTACCGTCGTGTTGCCCTGTACGGCGTCGACTACCTGATCAAGGACAAGGAGGCCCAGAAGGCTTCCACCCCGACGGTCATGACCGCCGACAACATCCGCGATCGCGAGGAGCTGCAGGAGCAGATCCGCGCCCTCGGCGAGCTCAAGATGATGGCCGAGACCTATGGTTTCGACATTTCCAACCCTGCTACCAACACGCAGGAGGCCATCCAGTGGATGTACTTCGCCTACCTCGCTGCCGTCAAGGAGCAGAACGGCGCCGCTATGTCCATCGGCCGTACCTCTACGTTCATCGACATCTACGCTGAGCGCGACCTTGCCAACGGTACCTTCACAGAGGAGCAGATCCAGGAGTTCGTGGATCACTTCATCATGAAGCTCCGCATGGTCAAGTTTGCCCGTACCCCCGAGTACCAGGCCCTGTTTACCGGCGATCCGCAGTGGGTCACCGAGTCCATCGGCGGCATGGGTGTTGACGGCCGTACGCTCGTTACCAAGATGAGCTACCGCTACCTGCACACGCTCGAGAACATGGGCACCAGCCCCGAGCCCAACATGACCGTTCTGTGGTCGACCCGTCTGCCCGAGAACTTCAAGAAGTTCTGCGCCAAGACTTCTGTCGCCAGCTCCTCGATCCAGTACGAGAACGACGACCTCATGCGCGTCTATCACGGCGACGACTACGGTATCGCCTGCTGCGTGTCCTCCATGCGCATTGGCAAGGAGATGCAGTTCTTCGGCGCTCGCGCCAACCTGGCTAAGTGCCTGCTGTATGCACTCAACGGCGGTGTTGACGAGGTCTCCAAGAAGCAGGTCGGCCCCAAGTACCGCGCCGTCGAGGGCGATACGCTCGATTACGACGACGTTGTGGCCAAGTACAACGACATGATGAAGTGGCTCGCTGGCGTGTACGTCAACTCGCTGAACATCATTCACTACATGCACGACAAGTATTGCTACGAGCGCATCCAGATGGCTCTGCACGACAAGCACGTGCACCGCTGGTTCGCTACGGGCATCGCTGGCCTTTCCGTCGTGGCTGACTCCCTGTCCGCCATCAAGTACGCCAAGGTCCACCCCGTCCGTGACGAGAACGGCATCATCGTCGACTTCGAGACCGAGGGCGATTTCCCCAAGTACGGTAACGACGACGACCGCGTCGACCAGATCGCTCACGACGTTGTGCACCAGTTCATGGAGTACATCCGCATGAACGACACCTACCGCAACTCCGTGCCCACGACCTCGGTTCTGACCATTACTTCCAACGTCGTCTACGGTAAGAAGACCGGCTCCACGCCCGACGGCCGCAAGGCTGGCCAGCCGTTCGCCCCGGGTGCAAACCCCATGCACAAGCGCGATAGCCACGGCGCCATCGCTTCGCTGTCTTCGGTTTCCAAGCTCCCGTTCCGCGATGCTCAGGACGGCATCTCCAACACCTTCTCCATCATCCCGAGTGCGCTCGGCAAGGAGGACCAGGTGTTCTTTGGCGATATCGACCTTGATCAGCTGGGCGAGTAACTATTGTTAGTGCTATACTAACAATAACGATTACTGATTAGCGCGCCGGTTTCGGCCGGCGCCTATTAATCGAAGGAGACACATCATGAAGGTTTCTGAAGTTTCTGAGACTCAGGCCGATAACCTGGTCCACATGCTCGACGCTTACGCCGAGAAGGGTGGCCACCACCTGAACATCAACGTCTTCAACCGTGAGACGCTGCTTGACGCTCAGGCTCACCCCGAGAAGTACCCGCAGCTGACCATCCGCGTTTCCGGCTATGCCGTGAACTTCCACACGCTCACCAAGGAGCAGCAGGACGAGGTCATTTCGCGTACCTTCCACGACAAGTTCTAAAGGGATTTAACTCCCGCAGGATCGCCGGGCCGCTTTGAGTTACTTTCCAAAACGTCCTCGGACATGCAAAGAGGCTCCGCTGCGCGCTTCGCGCGGCGGAGCCTCTTTGCGTCCTGACGCTCCTATTTGGCAAGGTGTTTTTTAGAATCCATTTTGCGCTCGGCCTCGAACGCCTGCCTGTCCCAATTGAGCGGGAGCCCCGCCTCGACCCACGCCTCGTAGGCCCTCCTTATTGGCTTGAGCTCCCTTTGGCCCCTCTCCAGCATCGAGATGTACTTCTCGCTGGTGCCCAGTATGGACGCCGCCCTCACCTGGCTGACCTTCGCCGCGCGCCTGGCCGCCACGAGCTCCGACGCGTCCGCCGGCCTCCTGATCTCGTGCGGGCGCATCAGCGCCCGGTACGCCTCCCTGGCCACGTAGCGCTTGAGGCACCTCATGACCTCCCTGTCGCTCTTCCCCCGCGCCCTCGCCCTCTCGGCGTACTCGGCGGTCTCGGGGTCGCGCATGACCCTCTGCCTCGCGATCTCGTGCAGCGCGCTGTTCGCCTGCCGGTCGCCGCCCCTGTTGAGCCTGTGCCTCACGGTCTTGCCGCTCGAGGCGGGGATGGGGCAGGCGCCGCATATCGCCGCGAACGACGCCTCGGAGCGCAGCCTGCCCGGGTTGTCCCCGGCCGCGACCGCGAGCTTGGCCGCGCTCACGGGCCCGCACCCGTACATCGCCAGCAGCGCGGGGCAGTTCTCCTCCAGGGACGCCTCGATCGCGAGCTCCATGTCGAGCGCCGCGTCGCGCGCCGCCGCCCACAGGTCCGCCAGCGCGCCGAGCGCGGCGCCCAGCGCGCCGCGCGCGGCGCCCCGCGCGCCCGCCGCG
>SKEW01001719.1_pt1 | contig 12222 bp, 12 predicted proteins | sample 4841441 | NCBI WGS metagenome assembly SKEW01 (sample SAMN11008799, study PRJNA524170) | human gut metagenome | isolation source: fecal sample from pouch patient p41 | place: Israel: Tel-Aviv | reverse complement strand
CTCAACATATTGTTTAAACTCTAATGCATCAAGTTCTTTTGCTTTTCTCCCCTTCACTTGAACTACTGCTTTTCTAGGGTTATCAACATCCCTCGAAATCATTTCACACTCAATCTTAATAGTAGTAGATTTATTTGCAATTGAATTGGATAGAACATAGTAGTTTTCTTTTATTTGGAGATAGGAAATAACAAGTTCCTCTAAATCAAAATCTGGTAAATTATCTAGAAGCCTGCCCTCAAATGGAATAACCTTATAAAATTTACTCTTTGACATCTGATTGAAAATCTTCTTTGAGTATTCTATTATTATTTCATCATGAATTCTTTCAACTGTTCCTCCTCGAGGTCTATTGAAAGAAGATTTGATTTGACCTGGAACTTGCATTCCAATATTATAAGCCTCTACAGGTATGATTGCTCCAATATCCAAGTACTCATCACATACTACCTCAACTTGTGACCTTACCCTACAAATCCAATAATTTCCATTTAAGTCTCGTGTCCAAAATAGATCATCAGCCTTTGTATCTCTAAAAACATTTATTGCAGAGTTTGCTCTACCTCTCTCTTCTTTTATTCGATTGTAGTATTCTTGAAAATCATCTTTTTTAATATCACTACTTAATCTACTCCAGCCAAGTGCTAGATACTGTTTAGAACCATTTAAACAAAAATCAATTAATTCTTTTCTAACATTATCATTGTTTCTCTTTAAATGTATTCTAGCCACGTAGGCCATTTCACTGTCCATCATTTCCCTTTAAAATAATCTCCTGAGCCTCTTTATATAAATAATAATAACTAGTACGACTTATCTCTGATTCATCTATTAATCCAATAAGAAAATCAATATCTTCACTTGCTTCTTGGCTTAGTTTAGACTTTACTTCAACCAAATTCTTGCGAAGTTTTACAAACAGTCGGCCAAATATTTCAGCTTCTTCTTTCTCTTTCTTTTCTTTTTCTCTTTGTTTCTTTATTACTTTATTTTTAGTAGCCATCGACTGTAATTTGTCATAATTTATCTCACCATCTTCGAATTTATTTCTCACAGATTCCATAAATTTAGGTGAAATACGAGTTCGATTATATGCTTCTTTCACTAATCCAGTGATATCCATCCACTGAGGGATTTCTGTAGACTCGTTAAAAATTTTGACCTCATGGTTCGTAACAACTAGTTTCTGTTCTTCATCAACATAGTGTCCCTGTTCCTTATGGCTTTCTATATCAGAAAGGTATTTCTTCACTCTCCATTGTTTTACAATTCTCTTACCTTCGCTAGATAATCCGTAAGAATGTACATATTGATATAACCAATCAGGGAAATCGTCATCTCCTATTGTCCATCTATCTTTTTCGTGATGGGTTGTCGTATTTCTTAATTCACGATCTGGATACTTAACATTATTATAAACATATTTAATAATTTCATCCCTCTCCTGAACATACTCATTCCAATATTTACTGTACTTAGCGTAGGGTGCGAATTTTTTTGTTCTGTATATAACAGTACCCATAATTGTAAACTCCTTTAGAAACCTGTAACTACTATTTCTTATTATGGTAAAACTAGAAAATACACAAATGAAATGTCTCACTTATTGTATTAGTACCTTTTAGAACGAAATCTCATAAACACAAAAAGCATCTCGTATAATAAATTCGAAATGCCTTGAATATTTTATTTAGCCAACTATTTGGTTCAGTAAAATATTTAAAGTATTTTTCATTCTAAGAATCATTGTAGTGAAGATGATTTCTTAATTCTGTAATCTCTTTGTTTCTATATTACTATTTTTTTCATCAAAATTATTTTCAAAAAACCATTTATATGCTCTTTCTGCAATAATTTTTGTTTCTAAATAGTCTAAACCGCCACCGACTACAGCTCCTACACCTGGAACTAATTTCCCTAAATTAACAATCCCTTTATTTCCAAATTTAGTAATTAATCTGAAACCGATTTTCTTATTAATCGAAATAAGTACTTTCCCAGGGATTTTCTCCACCATCTTTATTGCTACTTTTTCTCCTAGCTTAATTCCAGCCTTCTTTAATATCTGATTGACTGCAACACCAGCTAAACAAGCATAAACTAATGTCTGGGTTTGATCGCTTTTTAAATCATACCCAGCCATATATGCACAACAAGCTATCATACGCATCTGCACATATAATACATTCGCAATATTGGCAGGTACTGCAACTGGCAAAGTAATAATACCTCCTAATCCACTAACAACTCCTGACGTGGTACATTTTATCATTTGTTTGTTTAACATTTCTTTGCAAGCTTTTTCTTTGGAATCATATTTACTTAAATAATCATCTGCAAAACTATCGATTGGCTTACTAATCATAGGAACGCCATTTAATATTTTTTTATAAGAATCATCTAGAAAATTCATGATATCTTGCTGTGAGACAATGGCTTTACTTACCATAATTTTAATCCTCAGTATAAATTCTAAATTTTTTATATTTTCAAATATTGTACCATTTTTAAGATATTTTTTCTATCCTTGTAAAAATATCTTAAAAGTATGTTTCACTCGCCTTTTCTCTTATAGAGATACATTTATATTAAATATGATAAAATATTCTTGGTTAGAGGGGATATAAAATAAAAAACTGTTATTCTATTTCTAAGAAGCTCTATTATTTTAGTTGCTTGCCATTCTTTACAAATCAAGTCTCTAGATGGTGAATATGAAAAGAAGATAAAGGTATTATCGAGCATGGTTAAGCTGAAATTTTTACAGGTAATAGAAAAAATAGTACATTTAACCTATCAGGTACTAATGTTACAAATTCAACTATAAAATATCAAACCAAAGATGGTACTATCATAGTCCAGTGTATCAGGTATAAAACGTGAATACTATAAAAATGGTAGCAAATCTTATAATTAAGCTATTAAACAATATATCTATAGATAGAAAGGATACATAATGCCAAATCTAGAAGAACAATACGAAAATCTTTATGAGTTTATTAGAAATTTTGAGATACTAATTCAAAAGAACATTTTTAATGGTCAACATACTGAAGAAGTGAGAAATTTTGGAAATAAAATGATGGCACTTTGTAAGTCTAAGGCTTTTAACATTTCTATAAATGATATAACATCTCTCAACTCATTCAACGAACTATTAATTCAAACACCAGATGCTTCAATACCTTACTTGATATCTCAAGTTGAAAATTTTTATACTGAAATTATTGAGCCTAGTAAAGACGAGCTATATTAAAAATAGATATCTCTAAATTTAAGTATTGTCTATTCATTTCATATTAATTCAATAACTTCCAAACTACCAAACAATAAATTGAGTTGACCAGTCTGCACACACAAATATTTACAAGGTTTTTCCAAAAGTTTTACAGAATGCTTTTGATGTAGTTTCTTCTCTAAATCATCAAAACACCAATAAGTAACCTTGTGCGATAATATGTTCTCACTTTTCCGAATCTCTACAGTTCTACCATTCTCCTTCATCTCCAAATATAACCCTTGGTTGTTTTACGATAAACTCTCCAACCCAATAGTGGCATAACGACAGTCAATCCCTCCTGTATACTTATCAAATTCATATCCATATATTCTTGCAAATACTGATACACGATTCTCATCTTTAAACTCAACTTCAGAGCATAATGTAAACAAAGTATCAAGTGTTTTCGTTATTTTCCTCTCCACCTGAACCAATTCTTCTTTAGGGTTACTAACCTCTCTTGAAATCAATTTACATTCAATCTTAGATAGTAGTAGATTTATTTACCATTTAATAGAAATCTGGCAAGTTATCCATAATACTAACTTCAAATAACCTTTATAATATTTACTCTCTGACATCCAATTGAAAGTTTCTGTGAGTGTTCTATTATGATTTCATCGTAAATCCTTCTTACAATATTTTATAGTTTATATTTTATATCCTGCAAAATATTTATTAGTAGATGTTCCGGCGTATTTTCTCGATAAAACTTCCTAAAATCTCTCACTGCGAACTTAAACACTATATACAGCCCCATAAAAATAAGTATATTTACAGCAACAATATAGTAAGGGAAGTTAAACTCATCTTTAGAAGAAACTTCACCAACAGAATAAGCAATAAACGATGTAACGACTAGCTCTGGCAGTTTTTTTAATTCTGTAAATATTGTATTTTTTTCGGGATTACTCTGATTTTGTCTTTTTGTCGAATCATTTATTAAAAAAATAACTATTTTGCTCGCTCGCTCTTCATACTTCTTCCTAAGGTGGTTTATCATTTTATTACTTACCATAGACTCTAAGTCCTTTTTATTCGTTTGTAAGCTCTTCTTCTCTACACTTAGAAAATAGCCTATAAAAATAGATATAATAAGAGATATTTCGCCTAACTCTATCAACGGACATATAAGGCTTTTAAGAGAGTGAAAATACTCTCTTAAAAATAATACTAGAATTAATGAATAGCAAGAGATAAAAAATAATCCAAGCCAAATTTTATACCGTTTATCCCAATATAATATATTCGGATAACTATCTTTCATATTCCTATGATACTCATCCTTACAGGATTTCATAACCTGCAATAACTCTTCCATTACTTCATCATACAAAATGCTATTCCTCCCGCATCTTTTACTAATAATATATTATTAGGCAATTTTTCTTTCAAGTACCTATCTAATCTCAAATTAATCAATACTCTTTTAACGTATCTAAAACATTATTTAAGTTCTCGTCTATCACTACTTTTTTGCTCCTATCGATTACTTCGTGAATCTATCATAGATTCACCATCTCTACAGTAACAGTTAATCATCTCTCTTTATCAAGTTCCTTATAAACAGCATTCTTCAAAAAATACGAATATAATTAAGAAGAAATTATATATAGCTTTGAACAAATCTTGTAAAAAAATTTAAACTTTTTTATACAAATATTATCGAACCGACAAAGGATGAATATTATCACAATTAGGTGATTGATGAATCCTTTTAGAATCCATCCTATTGTTTTAAAGTGATAGGAGACTATCTATATTATTTGCCTAAAAAATCTGTTTGATTCAACATTGTAACCAAATAACTTCCCTTAATCCAGTAAAACTGAGGATACATTTTTAAACCGTTAATCTCCAAAGTTTTTTCAGTTGAATCTTTCCCTGATCCTCTTAAGAAAACGTCACATTCCCTTGCTTTGGGAAAATTAGGTGCCTCCTCTATAAGTCCTTTTTTATTAAGTATGGGCTGTCCTTTTTTATCTTCTGTGATAACCAATTTTAGCTTATTATCTAAGATTAATGAACGTGTTCTATCCCAAACTAATCGAACAGTATCTTCAATAAATTTATCCTCAAAGCTAATCAACTTAAAACCTTTAAAAACATTGCTTTCATACTCATCTGGATTTACTTCCTCAAATACACTAAACAAAATTTTTTGTTCTGAAAAAAAGCTATACAATGTGCTGTCTTCAAATTGAACAGTAGTATCAGTTATCTCCGAGAAATCAACCATCAACAATTTTGTATCTTCTGTTCTACCACCCTTCCTAGTTTGAACAATCGTCTTGGACTTAATCCCAAACTTGTTGAATAATGCAATCTTCTCAATTTTTTGGGCTTTCTTACTAAACATCTTGGCTACAACAATTGATGATATGCTCTTTGAAACTTTACCATTTTTTGCGAGTTTCATTGGCACATTCAATTCGTTAGCAATTTCTTTTATACTTTTACCTATAAATTGTTTACCTAACTTCTCTAGAATATCTTTTAGCCCCTCTATACTAGTAAATTCTTTATCTGGGTAAAGTGGTTTAAAATCTTTCCCCAAATGTTGTTGGACAATTGTAGAGACATAACTCCTAGTTAGTCTAAATCTTGGTGGATGAGGATACTTAGGTGCTGTATCCATATATGACATTTCTGTTCTCAGTTTAGAAATTTTTGGGAATTCAATACTTTTATCAAGTGCATTTTTTTCAACATTACGAACGAAGTCTCTTACTATTTTCCAATCGTTTTCCAAAACCTTTTTATCTTCTTCGCTAAAAATAAGAAATTGATAGCCTTGAATGGGGAAATTACTGTATTCAGAAGCCTTCACTGTTTTATCAGAGTCATAAAGATAGTAGACCAGTAGAAGTTCCTCTAGTTTATGCCATAAAGTTGATTCATAAAAATTATCTTGACTTCCGATTTTATCAACAGAAACTGCGGTTATACTCATTGGCTCTTTCGCCTCTAAAGCATATTTACTTTTACTTTTAGGAGAAGATTTTTTTAACCCTGTTGTTTTAAGCTCTACAGGTCTCCCATCAATTAATAAGTCTGCTTCTTGCTTAGTATCCGCTTGGTAACCAAAGACAGATTGTTCAATAACATCCCCTGCAATTCCTGTAATTTTGGGCTTTTCTTTAGTCTTATCAAACACATTGTTTTTGTCTATTTGGCCTAAAGTTTTACCAACTACCTTATTTAAAATACGAACTACTTCTTCCTCTGTAAATATGTGATCTGCCATATGAAAACCTCTTATACTTTTTGTACTATCCCCATTATACCAAAAGCAATGTTTAATCCTTGATCAATACAAAAAGTTATTGTATAATTAAAAAATGAATACACAGGAGAAACACATGAATGTTTTAGAATTATTTGCTGGTGTCGGCGGTTTCCGAATTGGATTAGAAAACGCTGATAAAAATCTTTTCAAAACTAAATGGAGTAATCAGTGGGAACCTTCGCGCAAATCCCAAGACGCTTTTGAAGTCTATGATTACCACTTCCCTAATAGTGAAAATATCAATATCAGCATCTCAGATATCCCTGACGAAAAATTTGCAGAGATGGATGCTGATATGATCGTCGGTGGTTTTCCTTGTCAAGACTATTCCGTAGCACGTAGTAAAAAAAATGAACAAGGTATTGAAGGTAAGAAAGGGGTGCTCTTTTGGGAGATTATCCGAGCAACTCGTATCATTAAACCCAAATATTTAATTCTCGAAAATGTTGACCGATTACTAAAAGCTCCTTCTAAACAGCGAGGCAGAGATTTTGCAATTATGCTTACTGCGTTTAATAATTTAGGTTATTCGGTTGAATGGCGTGTTATTAATGCAGCTGACTATGGAAGAAGTCAAAGAAGACGTCGAGTTTTCTTTTTCGTCTTTAGAAACGACACAAAATATGCGAAATCATTAGATAGCAAATATGAAAATGAGGATATAGTTTTTGAAGAACATAAGTATGATGACTATCTTTTTCAAACTGGATTATTTGCAACTCAATTTCCAATAAAACAAGCACCTGTTAAAAATCGCCAAGTTTTCTATGAACTAGAGGATGATATTGTTGCTGTTTCCGATAACTTTACAGGAACGGTTTGGAATACTGGGGTTATGCGTCATGGGAAATATTACTCTATTGAAACAGTAGCCAACTTCGATGGTAATCCTATTACTCTAGGAGAAATTCTCCAAGATGAAACTGAGGTACCTGATAAATACTTTTTAACGGATAAGGCTAAGCTAGAAAAATTTCAGTATCTTAGGGGGCCTAAGAAACTAGAAAGAACCTCAGCAGATGGACATACATATATTTACTCGGAGGGGGGAATGTCACCATATGATGATTTGAACCTTCCAGGACGGACTATGTTGACATCTGAAGGAACTGTCAATCGCTCTACACATTTTCTATTTGTAAATAATAAGTACCGCCTTCTAACTCCTATAGAAGCTGAGCGTCTTCAGGATTTCCCAGATGATTGGACAGCGTATAAAAAGCTAGAAGATGGAACAGTTGTTGAAGTTTCAGATAAAATGAGAATGTTTTTTATGGGAAATGCATTGGTCACTGAGATTGTTAGAAAAATTGGTGATTTTATCAAAACTATAGACTAAAAACAAAAGTACGGACTCTTCCGTACTTTTTATTTTCCTTCTAAGCTTAACGAATGGTGGCTATACTCAAATATCCTTATGTTTTTCATTTCTTTTATTTGCTTTACTCTAAAAACAAAATAATGATTTCTTCCATCTTTAGCATTTTCTTGATTTAATCTGAAGTAGTTAGTGTGACATAATGCCATCGTGCGAAGAATATCATCAGTCAAAAATGTTAGTGGAACGCTCATATTAGAATACCTTTGGAAATCCTCCTCAAAATGTGAGTAGCTTTCAGAAAAGTAATCTATTTGTAAATCACCTGCGTATAGTTTCATTCTATCCATCTCTTCTTCCTTCTTTCAACGGCATAAAATTCCCGACAATGATACCTACTACTCGTGGATCTTCATCATAATAAATAAAGATATCCTCATATTTTGGATTAATAGAAACCAATCGCAAGCCATTTTCTTCTCGGTAAACTCGTTTAATGTAGGTTTGGTTATTACATACTACAGCATAAACTGCACCATTATAATCAAAACCTGTCTCACGGATAAGAGCTACTGAACCGTTTTGATATTTTGGTTCCATAGAATCACCTGATACCCACGAGGCAAAATCATGAGCTAGTTCTTTATTAAAATAGACAGTGTCGTAGTTTCGATCATCATAAACTGATGCCCCAATACCAGCAGACATCTTTTCGTAAACATGATATTCATAGAAATTTTCTGAAACTGATATTACTTGTTGAGTTTTCTCTTTTTGCACCAAGTCACGTGCATATTCTACTACTTGATTTTTACCTTTATTCGACAATGTATTATACAGACGAACAATCTCAATTTCTGTAAAATAACCTTTTGGTACTTCGAGTATTTGTTCTAGTCGTTTTACTTTCTCTTTGGATGGTTCTTTCACTCCACGTTCCCATGCAGAATAGGCTTGATAGCTGATTCCTAATTGATCTGCTATCTCCTTTTGAGTTAGCTTTAACTCCTTCCTGCGGGCTTTCAATTTTTCTGGTTGATACATAATTTCACCTCACATTAATAGTAATTGTAATTCTGCTTTTTTCCTTGCCTCTTTATCTGAGAATTTTTCTTTATCCCAAACATACGCAATCGACTTTCCCTTGTTATAAATAAGCCACGTTTTTAAATTGCCATTATTATCTTTAATTGCTTTCCAGTTATCTTGATTTAATAAACCTGGGTATTCTTGGCTTGTTACAAAACCTAGTTTACTCACTCTCTGCTTAACCTGATTAATAAGAGAAGGTTGAAACTGATGGAACTCCTCTATAATTTGTTCTTTATTATCGTGAAACAAACGAAAAATAGAAACATTTTTCCCTTCAATGTAGGCCTCAACTGCTTGTTTGATTTCACTATCTTTATCGGGATAATATTCCCGTAGAAAGTCCAAAAGACGAAAAAATAAAGCCTGTTTTGAAACTTCAAGACTATTTTGTACTTGATAGAAGGTATCGCAACTATAGTAGATTTTTGATAAAAGTACAATATCAGGCATCAATACCACTGCTGAAAAGACATTAGCTTCTCGTTCTATCGAATTCTCTTGATTATCAATAGATTCTGTAAAATAATTTCCATCATGTTTAAGCATAAAGTGCCCTAATTCGTGACATAAGGTAAAATTTTGTTTTACTTTTGGGTTATCTCTTTCATAAGAGAAACTAGTTCCCAATTCATCAACCACTGTCAATCCTTCTATTTTATGATTAGAAAAGTGGTGGCTAATCACTTGAATTTGGTACTTTTGAATACAATGTTGAAAAAAATAATTGAAACTATAGTTCAGTAATGAAATATCAGCATCTTTCATATACTGATATAACAATCGTTTTGTTGTACTACTTACTTTTGTATACAATTCATCCAAAAAATGGTACCTCCTTTAAGCAGGATAAAGAAACTAAACTTATTTGGTTTAGTTTATCATACAATAAAAAGTGGATAGTTGTCCACTTTTTATTGCCCTCTTTCATAAAAGTTTATATTAACATCTTTTTTTAGAAGTCTCGTTCCATCTGCATAATGAATAAATAATGTATTGTTTCCTTCCTTAATAGGCGTTTTCATACTTACAATAATATCATCAGGTAAGCTATTTAAGTTTTCAATTAGGGTTTTAGGTTCGAAAATTTCTTTTAGTTCTTTATCTATTGTTATATCTGTCTTAACGATAGGAAGGGCAAGCTTTAAATCTTTATACACAAATTGAATTAACCTATCTAAAATTGGTTTCTCAAATTCTTTTCCCCTATCTAATAGAAATTTTCTTAATTGTTTAAGTCCAAAATATAAGAAGACAAGTATAAAAGCAATTATAAACCTATCTAATCCTTTATATAATAAAGTAGTTATCGCATTCAGTTTATCAAATTCTTTTCCTAGAATTAGCTTTCCAACTAAAATTTTATCTCCAAGTAGCTTAAGAATAATAAATAATACTAATGACAATTTAAGATATAAAATCTTAATAGGAAAGGATGGAATTTGGGAAACTTTAAGAGAATTTGAAAAAGAAGATGAATTTATATGGACTCCTAAAGAAGAGGGAGAGTATATGATTATGGTTCAAGGAAGAAAAGAGGATTCAAATAAGCCTTTTGATTACAAAGTTACTGAGGGGGTTAATGTGAAAAGAACAATTCATGGCCTTCAGGATGAAATGAATAAAGATGAAATAAATAAAGATGAAATTAAAGAAGAAAAATTAATAAAAGGAATCTATCTAAATAAAGATGTATTTAATGTTGGAGAGAAGGCAGAGTTAAAGGTTGATAGTAACAATGAAAATATTATGTATAGATATTTTATAAGTGGAAAGAACGGATGGCAACTTATAAAGGATTATACATTAGAAAATAAATTAAATTATACTATTAATGAAAGTGGTCAATTTGAGTTTTTAATTGAATGTAAAAAAACGAGTTCAACTAATACAACAGATGATTATGCTACAGTTATATTTACATCAAAAGAATTTGTAAAGCCTGAAATAATTAATTTTATTAATTTAAGTGAAAAATTAATAGTAAACTCAGAGCTTACCTTTGAAGTGGAAGCAAATTTTGAAGATGAAAGAACAGCACTATATAAGTTTGTAAAAATTTCACCAGATGGAAGTAGAACTTGTATTCAAGATTTTTCATCAAGCCGTATAGTAACTTTTAAAGAATTTAAAGAGGGAAGATATAAGCTTTTATGTTTAATAAGAGATATGTATTCTAATAAGGAATTTGATGATAGAGCTGTTATGGTATATGATATAAAACCATATGAACCATTACAATTAAGAAGTTTTACTACAGATTTAAGCTCACCTCAAGAAAAAGGAGAGGTAATAGAGATAAAAGCTGTTATTGATGGAGGAAGTGATATACTTTATAGATTTAAAATAGATGGAGAAATATCTGAGGATACTGGTTATACAAGAAATAGTACTTTAAAATGGAATGCTAAAAAAGAAGGAAATTATAGAATAACTCTTTGGGCTAAGGATGAATCCTTTATTGGAGATTATGAAATAGAATCTAAATTAGATTATAAAATAGAAAAAAAGGTGAAAAAGCCAATAAAAATAACAGAATTAATATTTGATAGAGATAAGACACCTTTAATAAATGAAGTAATAAAACTTAGGGTTAGTGCAGAGGGAGGTACTGACTTAAAATATTCCTTCTTAATAATTAAGGATGGTAAAACCATAGAAAGTATTGGTTTTGGAAGTAATAATTGGGTAGAATTTATTCCAAATGAAAAAGGAAATTATCAGCTTGATGTAAGAGTAAAAGATAAGTATTCAACAAAGGAATATGATGTGCATACTGTTTTAAATTTTAAAGTTAGGGAGTATGCAGAAGGGAAAATTGATCATATATTAGTTCCAGCTAAGGAATATTTTTTAGTTGGAGATGATATTGATATTGAAGTAATAGTTCAAAATACTAGACAAGTAAAGGTTAAGTATGTTACTAAGGTAAATGGACAAGTAGTAGAGGAAACTGATTATGTAAAAAATAAGAGGTTTAAAGTTACTCCAAAATGTCCAGGAAAATACACAATTGATATATTTGCTAGAAATATTAAATGTAAAGAGGGATTTGATTCAAGAAGAGAAGTAAGATTTTATGTTAGTGAAGCTCTACCTATTACAGATACTAAAATAAGTACTTCTGATAAAGTCTTTAAAATTAATGAGGAAATAAACTTTTCTACAAAATGTGAAGGTGGAAGTAGAGTTTGCTATGAATATTATATAATGGTTAACGGAAATTGGTCTTTAGTTCAAAAATAT
>SKEW01001717.1_pt1 | contig 12237 bp, 9 predicted proteins | sample 4841441 | NCBI WGS metagenome assembly SKEW01 (sample SAMN11008799, study PRJNA524170) | human gut metagenome | isolation source: fecal sample from pouch patient p41 | place: Israel: Tel-Aviv | reverse complement strand
CGCAGTGCGATTTCTGTATCTGAGGCATCTTTGACCGGATTGAACTTGCGGATCGGCACTTTTGTTTCTTTCTCATAGTACCCCAAAATTTCACCGGATACGCTGTCAAAATCTCCCACAATATAATTCGGGCAGATTTCATGCCTGTAAAGAAACTCCAGTCCTCTGTCCACTCCTATGATAAACTCAATCTCCGGATTTTCCAGAACAGATCTTGCAAATTCTTCTTCCAGCATCCCGCCGCTTACGATCACAGTCCATCTATTCATTGGCGCTTAAAATCTCCATAAATCCTTTTACGTTCTCTTCTACATTTCCTTTAAACACAGCGGATCCTGCTACGATTACATTCGCTCCCGCATCCAGAACTTCTTTGACATTGCTGTGGTAGATTCCTCCGTCCACCTCAATATCCGCCTGAATCTCTCTTGTATCCAGCAGATTTTTCAGCTCTCTGATCTTATCCAGTGATTCCGGAATAAACGCCTGTCCGCCAAATCCCGGTTCCACGGACATAATCAGAAACATCTCCGTTTTATCCAGTACCGGTTCCAGTGCAGATACCGGTGTATTCGGTTTAATCGATACTCCCGCCTTCATTCCGCATGCATGGATTTTATCCACAGTTTCCACCAGATTCTCACATGCTTCTACATGAACCGTCAGAATATCAGCTCCTGCTTTTGCAAAATCTTCCACATAACGAATCGGCTCTGTAACCATCAGATGCACATCCATCACCTGCTGTGTATGCCCTTTGATGGATGCAAGAACCGGCATTCCGAATGAAATACTCGGCACAAACATTCCATCCATCACATCAAAATGGATATACTCCGCTCCTGCTGCTTCTGTCTCTTTTAACTGCTCGCCAAGTCTTTTAAAGTCTGCCGACAAAATCGACGGTGCAATTCTGTTTCTCATAAATCAATACCTCTTCTTTTCTTTCAATTCTGTATACATCTCCAGATAATTTTTATATCGGACCGGATGGATTTTTCCCTCTTCCAGCGCCTCTTTTACCGCACATCCCGGTTCATGCACGTGATCGCATCCCTGAAACCGGCACTGCCCTTCATAAGAAGCAAATTCCCGAAAATAGTACTTCAATTCTTCTTTTTCAAAATCATTGACATAAAGTGAGCTGAATCCCGGCGTATCCATAATGTAGGAATCCGCATCTACTGCGATCAGCTCAGAATGCCTTGTGGTATGCTTTCCACGTTCAATCTTTCTGCTGATCGTTCCGGTTTCCATCTGCACCTGATTCTGAAGCAGATTGATCAGAGACGATTTCCCGACTCCGGAAGGTCCTGCGATCGCCGTTGTCTTTTTCAGCAGAAGACGACGGATTTCTTCTATATTCTCCTGCTCCAGTGCGCTGGTAAATACGATCGGATATCCACATTTCTCATAGATTGCTTCTAATTCTGCAATTTCCGGACTGGTCGCAATGTCTTTCTTATTAAAACACAAAACTACCGGTATCTCTTTTCGCTCCATCATGACCAGAAACCGATCCAGAAGATTGAAATGTGGAGCCGGCTTTGTCACTGCGAACACCACCAGTGCCTGATCGATGTTTGCCACTGCCGGACGGATCAGCTCATTCTTTCTGGGAAAAATCTCCACAATATTCCCTGTCTTATTTTCTTCATCCAGTATTTCTATTCGGACATTATCCCCTACTAAAGGCTTGATCTTCTCTTTTCGGAACACGCCTTTTGCCTTACACTCATAAACACCGGATTCTACTACGTTTACGTAGTAGAATCCGGCAATTCCCTTGATTATTTTTCCTTGCATAATTTCCTCTGCTGTCAGTGGTTCGCTCCTGACGATGAACCACCGTTTGATCCGCTGTCATTTCCATTATTGTTATCTCCGTCTGTCGGCGGATCCGGTGTCACATTTTCCGGTCCGAGACTGACCACAATATCAACTGTTGCCCCTTTTTCGATCTGACTTCCAGGTGTCACAGACTGACTGATTACATATCCTTTTGTAACAGTAGAATCATAAGATTCTGTCACATTCGCTGTCAGACCTAATCCGGAAAGCTTTGCTTCTGCCTGACTTCTTGTCAGACCGGAGAGAGTCGGTACTTCTACAGTCTCTGTCTTCTTGCCTTTGCTCAGAACATAATTGACAGTCGTTCCTTTTTCCACCTGTTCACCGGCTGCCGGCACTGTCCGGATAATGGTGCCTTCCTCATACTCATCACTATACTCACTGGAGCTTTCACTTCCAAGTGTCAGTCCCACTCCCTGCAGCGTAGTCTGGGCACTGTCCGGATCCACACCGGATACATTCGGTACACTGATCTTCTCTTTACCCATGCTGACAACCATTGTCACTGTATTGCCCTCTGCCCACTCTGTTCCGGCTGTCGGATTTGTGGAAATCACATAGCCCTGCGGTACACTGTCGCTGTAATCTGTCTCAGATGCCACAACAAATCCTTTGTCTTCCAGCTGCTTTTGTGCATCCGCCTCAGATTTTCCTGTTACATCCGGTACCTTGGCAGTTTTTTCTGCCGGTCCGCTGCTGATCTTCACAGTGACCGTCGAATTCTCTTTTACTTTTTCTCCTGGTTTTGGATCCTGTTCCGCAATCTCGCCTTTTTCATATTTGTCTGAAGCGACCTGACCTGCTGACTGATATCCGATGTTCTTCTTTGTGAGTGCTTTTCTTGCCTCTTCTTCCGTCATTCCCCGAATATCCGGTACAGAAACCTTCTTTTCCTTCTCTTCGGTCACTACCTTGTCAGGCATGAATCCACCGACTGCCTTACTGATTCCAAAGATCACTCCGATCGCAACAATAACTGCCACAACGATCATCAAAATCTTTGTGACCTTTTTCATCTGTGGATCGACTTCTTCTTTTTTGCCTTTTCTGCCATCTTCCCGACGATTTCTTCGATCGTATGAATCCTCATCATACTCCTCGTCGTCATAGGATTCGTCCGGATCATCATAGTCCTCACCGTCATAATCCCGATTCTGAACTCTTGCGATCTCCTGCGTATCCATGACCACAGTCTCATCCACATTGTTCACTTTGGGTCCGTTTGAAATAAATCCTCCCTGCGGATCTACCAGTGCCCGTTTCAGATCAAGCAAAAGCTCTTCACAGTTCTGATACCGATACATAGGACTCTTCTGTGTACATTTTAAAATAATCTTCTCCAGGCTCTTTGGCGTATCCGGCACTTCCACAATTGGAGAAATGATTTCCTCCTGCAAGTGCTTGATCGCCACAGTGACCGTAGACTCGCCATCAAACGGAACATGCCCTGTCACCATTTCATACATACTGATACCGGCAGAATAAATATCACTTTTTTCATCTACCACGCCGCCCCTTGCCTGCTCCGGCGATGTGTAATGAACCGATCCCATCACGCTGGTGCTGATCGTATTGGACGAAGTCGTTGCTCTTGCAATTCCAAAATCTGTAACCTTTACTTTTCCGTCTTTTGAAATAATGATATTCTGCGGTTTGATATCCCGATGTATGATATGCTGGTTGTGGGCTGCCTGAATTCCCGTCACCATCTGAATGGAAATGCTGATCGTCTCTTTTGCAGAGAGTCTGCCTTTTTTCTCGATATATTCTTTTAATGTGATGCCTTCCACAAGCTCCATCACCATATAATAAACTCCGCGGTCCTGCCCCACATCATATACGTTAACTACGTTCGGATGCATCAGACCTGCTGCTGCCTGGGCTTCGCTTAAGAACTTTTTGATAAAAGTCTCATCTGAGCGAAAATCGCTCTTCAGCACCTTGATCGCCACATACCGGTTCAGCTTATGATCTTTGCCCTTATACACATCCGCCATACCGCCGGAACCGATACGATCCAGGATCTCATAGCGCTTTCCTAAAAAGATACCTTCTTTTAACATATACTCACCTCATCTGCGAACGGCTCTACCAGTACGATCCCGATATTATCCGTACCGCCGTTCTCTTTTGCCGTTTCTACCAGAGACTGTGCGGATTCCACAATATCTCTGCCCCCCTGTACAATATGGAACAGCTCTTCATCCTCCACCATATTGCTGAGTCCGTCTGTACACATCAGAATGATGTCTCCCTTTTTCAGACGGTGCTCATAAAAATCAACCTCTACGCTGTCTTTTGCACCGATTGCTCTCGTAATGATATTTTTATCCGGATGATGCTTTGCTTCCTCCGGCTTGATCCCGCCAAGGCGTACCATCTCTTCCACCAGAGAATGATCTTTTGTAAGCTGTACGATTCCCTGATTGATCAGATACAGCCTGCTGTCTCCCACGTTTGCAAAATACATCATCTGGTTGACGATCGTTGCCAGCACTACCGTAGTCCCCATCCCCTTTAAATGAGGATCCTCGGAAGCTTTTTTGATGATCTCTCTGTTGGCTGTCTTGATCGCCGAAACAAGCGCTCTCTCTACGTCCTGCTCGCTGGTATTCTCCAGCTCGCGTTTTAAAACTTCCACTGTATACTTGGAAGCATAATCACCTGCCTGATGACCGCCCATTCCGTCTGCTACAACAAACAGATTCGGAAGAGGTCCCAGAGGATTGTCTGTCATATAGACATAGTCTTGATTCACTTGTCTTACCATCCCAACATCTGTAATGGAAAATGTCTTCATACGCTCTCTCCTTTACTCATTCTCTGTTTTTACATAGCGTCTTCTGAGCTGACCACAGGCACCGTCAATATCTGCGCCCATTTCTCTTCTTATAGTAACATTTATTCCGCTTTTTTCAAGTTTATTTTTGAAATTCAACGCATTTTTGCGGGAAGGCTGCTGAAAATCACGCTCTTTGATCGGATTGACCGGAATCAGATTCAAATGACAGTTGCGGGATTTTAAGATTCCGATCAGTTCCTCTGCATCTTCCTGTGTGTCATTCACTCCGTGAACAAGGCTGTATTCAAAAGTCACCCTTCTTCCTGTCTCCTGAAAATAAAAATCACATGCTTTGAGCACTTCCTGCAAGTCATATTTATTTGCCACCGGCATGAGCTGCTTTCTCTTTTCCTGAGTAGAGCCGTGCAGAGAAAGTGCCAGTGTGATCTGCAGATGCTCCATGGCAAGCTCGCGGATCTTCGGCACGATCCCACAGGTGGAAACCGTGAGATTTCTCTGGCTGATATGCAGTCCGTGTTCATCTGTAAGCATACGGACAAATGTCAGGAAATTCTCATAATTATCCATGGGTTCTCCGGTTCCCATCACAACAACATTGGAGACTCTTTCTCCTGTGATCTTCTGGATTTGATAAATCTGCCCCAGCATCTCAGACGGCGACAGATTTCTCTCCAGCCCACCGATGGTAGAAGCACAGAATCTGCATCCCATCCGGCAGCCCACCTGAGAAGAAATGCAGACGGAATTTCCGTGCTTGTAGCGCATCAGCACACTTTCCACCACATTTCCGTCAGAAAGCTGAAATAAAAACTTATTCGTTGCGTCAATCTTCGAAATCTGACGCTCCAGCATTTTTACCGGAAGGATCTCATATTCCGCCTCCAGTTTTTCCCGGAGCGCTTTGGAGAGATTCGTCATCTCTTCAAAACTGTCAGCAAGCTTTACATGCAGCCATTCATAAATCTGCTTTGCACGAAATTTCTTTTCCCCGATCTGTTCCATCTCTGCGGCCAATTGTTCATATGTATATGCGCGAATATCTTTCTTCATCCTTTTTCTATCCTTTTATTTCTTTCCGAATCTGGCAATAAAAAAGCCGTCACTTTTATGAATTCCCGGAAGCAGCTGCAGACATCCTGCTTCTTCCACACTATCCTGAAGAGTACTGCACAGTCTGTCCGCGATCGGATCCAGTACAAATTCCGGAAATTCTTTTAAAAACCAGTGTACATTTTCTATATTTTCTGCCGGATTGATCGTACAGGTGCTGTAGATCAGCGTTCCTCCCGGCCGGACATAGGACGCAGCATTTTTCAGAATCTCCCTCTGCAGTCCTGCCAGCTCTTTGGTGCCCTGTTCGGTTGCTTTATATTTTAAATCTGTCTTTTTTGCAAGAACCCCTAATCCGGAACAGGGCAGATCTGCAATCACAAGATCCGCCGCATCTTTTACATCCGCATCACAGACAGTCGCATCTTTTTGTACTGCGTGAATATTCGTAAGACCGCTTCTCTCGATATTTTCCGTAATCAATCCTACTTTATACAGGCTTAGATCTCTGGCTTCTACACTTCCTGTTCCCCGCAGTTTTTCTGCAACATGAAGTGCTTTTCCGCCCGGTGCCGCACAGACATCGATCACCCGATCCCCTTTCTTTGGATCTGCGAGTTCTCCCACCAGCATGGAACTGATATCCTGGACATAAAACGCTCCCTTTTGAAAACTTTCCAGCTCTGAAAGATGATCATAGTCCTGAATCCTGAACGCGTAGGACAGATATGGATGCGGCGTTACCGTAACCCCTTCCTTTTGCAGGCTTTCTTTCAGATTTTCCGGCGTTGTCTTTGCCAGATTACACCGGATCGTCACCGGTGTCTCTTCCTGGAAGGCCTGCAGCATGGATTCGATCACATCCAGATCATAAGTCTTCTTCCACAATTTTAAAATCCACTCCGGCATTGAATACACAACAGACAGCCGTTCGATCCCCTCTGTGGGATACTCTACCTGATCCAGACCTCGCGCCACATTGCGGAGCACTCCGTTTACAAATCCACGCAGGGTGCCGAATCCTTTTTTCACTGCCAGCTTTACTGCCTCGTTGCACACTGCCGAATCCGGCACGCTGTCCATATACTTCAGCTGATATACAGCACTTCTCAAAATATTGCGGATAACCGGCTTCATCTTGTTGACCTTCACTTTGGAAAACTGATTCAAAATATAATCCAGTTCGATCATGTGCTCCAGTGTTCCTTCAGTCACTCTCGTGATAAATGCGCGTTCCTTTTTCTCCAGATACTGATATTTTTCCAGGACGGCATTCAATGCAAGATGGCTGTAGACATTTTGCTGTGTCACCTCCATCAGGATCGCCAGCACCAGTTCTCTCTCTGTCACCTGTTTAGTCATCTCTTCTTCCTCCGCTTATGATCAACAGACGAAGCAGCTGCAGAATCATAGATGCGGCACTTGCCACATACGTCATCGCTGCCGCCCGCAGCACTGCCTTTGTCTGACTTAATTCTTCCGGATATAACATTCCGGATGTTTCCAAAATACGGATCGCATGGCTGGAGGCATTAAATTCTACCGGCAATGTCACGATCTGAAACAGCACTGCAGCCGAAAACAGCAAAATTCCGAGATTGATCAGCAGAGTTGCTGTATTTCCATTCATGAATAATCCGATAATGATCAGAGGCCAGGCTGCCATAGAACCGAAATTCGCAACAGGTACCAGAGCCCCTCTGATCTGAAGAGGCGCATACCCTTTCGCATGCTGGATTGCATGCCCGCATTCATGCGCAGCCACACCGATGGCGGCCACCGATGCTGAGTTATAGGTTGCATCAGAAAGCCCCAGCGTCTTATTTGCCGGATTATAATGATCTGTCAGATTGCCCGGAATGTGATGTACTGTTACATCATAAATCCCGTTTGCATGCAGGATTCGCTCTGCTGCATCCTTCCCTGTCATACCGGACCGGCTCCGCACCTGTGCATATCTTCGATAGGTACTGTTGACATGTGCCGAAGCTGCCATGCATATTACGGCTCCGATAATCACTAATATATAAGTAGGATCATAGTAAAAAAACATGCTCTTCCTCCAATCCTTTTATTTATGAATGAAACAACGTTCCTTCTTCGAGATGATATCCTCTTAAAAATGCATCTGTCTGCATTCTCTTCTTTCCCGGAATCTGCAATTCCTGTACGATTAAAGTTCCATCTCCTGTCTGCACAGAAAAACTGTCTTTTGTCACATCCGTAACAGTCCCCGGCTGTGCCTTCGTCTGCTCTTTCGAGACTTTTGCACTCCAGATCTTCACCACTTTATTCTCCCAGTGTGTATACGCACTCGGCCAGGAATTTAATCCCCGGATCAGTCTCTCGATTGCTTCTGCGGAAGCATTCCAATCGATGTTTCCCATTTTTTTGTTCAACATACTTGCATAATGTGTAGGTGTCTCTCCCTGTTTTTGAGGAACGATGGTGCCTTCTTCCAGTGCTTTTAATGTCTCCACGCAAAGTGCTGCTCCGGCTTTTGACAATTTATCATGAAGACTCTCTCCCGTCTCTTCTGCCGTGACCGGCACTTCGGTCTTAAGCAGCATGTCACCCGTATCCAGACCTTCATCCATCTGCATGGTGGTCACACCTGTCACATCTTCTCCGTCAATGATCACCCACTGGATCGGTGCCGCTCCTCTATATTTGGGCAGCAGAGACGCATGTACATTGACACATCCATATGGTGTCAGTTCCAGAATTGCTTTCGGAAGAATCTGGCCGAAAGCGACCACTACGATCACATCCGCCTTATATCCTGCCAGTTCTTCCACACAGGTCGCTTCTCTTACCTTGACCGGCTGAAATACCGGGATTCCATGAGAAAGTGCCGCCTCTTTCACCGGCGGAAACTGCATCTCCTTACCTCTTCCTTTTGGCTTATCCGGCTGCGTCACTGCCAGACACACCTCGTGTCCGGCTTCAATCAGCGCTTCCAGTGTTCCCACCGAAAAATCCGGTGTTCCCATAAAAATCACACGCATCTATTCTACCTCCTCTTCCGGTGGTTCTACATCATGCAGTCCGTCCTCCACACGTTCTACATACATATGTCCTGCAAGATGATCGATCTCATGACAGAATGCTCTTGCAAGAAGACCTTCGCCTTCCAGTTCCACTTCTTCCATTTCTTCATTGAGTGCACGTACCTTCACATAGTTTGGTCTTGTCACGATCCCCCATTTGCCCGGCAGGCTTAAGCATCCCTCTTCGCCTGTCTGCTCTCCGGATGTCTCAATGATCTCCGGGTTGATCAGCACGATCGGGCCTTCTCCCACATCGATCACAACGATCTGCTTCAAGACTCCCACCTGAGGTGCTGCCAGTCCCACACCATATTTTTCATACATCGTATCCAGCATATCCTCGATCAAAATTTTTGTGCGCATCGTCATCTTTGTGACCGGTTTGCACTGTTTTTCCAAAATGTCATCTCCCATGATCCTGACTTCTCTGATTGCCATAATTTCACTGTTCCCTTCTATTTATTCTTTGTTATCTTTTAAAAAACATGCATCGGATTGAAATCAAACTGAATCCGCATCTTGCGATATCCCGGATTTACTTCAATATATTGTTCCAATCCGTTCTTTATCCTCACAAGTGTATCATAATTTTCATCTTTTATGTAGATTACTTTGCGATACACATCATTAATCTTTCCGATTCCCGGACTTGCAGGTCCGATGATCTTCGCAGTTTCTTTCGGAGCAATCCGGATCGAAAACTCTTTTAAATACTTACACCCTGTCTCTAACAGCACCTCATCCTCACAGCTTACCAGAACTGCAAGCAGATTTTCTACCGGGGGATATCCCATGATCTGCCGATACCGGATCTCCTCCTCATAAAACGCCTCATAATCCTGTGCTGCGGCGGTTACGATACTGTAATGCGTGGGAGTGTAGGTCTGGATCACAGCTTCTCCTTCTTTCTGCCCCCGTCCGGCTCGCCCTGCCGCCTGTGTCAAAAGCTGGAAGGTGCGCTCCCCGGAACGATAATCATCTGAATACAACGACATATCTGCCGCCAGCACACCAACTAACGTAACATTCGGAAAATCGTGTCCTTTTACGATCATCTGCGTTCCGACCAGTACATCTGCTTCTCCATTCGCAAATGCAGACAAGATTTTTTCATGGCCGTCTTTCTGTCTTGTTGTGTCCATGTCCATACGAAGAACTCTTGCCTGCGGAAACTGTGCTTTTACAATGTCTTCGATCTGCTGTGTTCCTGCCCGAAATTCTCCGATATGTCTGGAGCCGCACTCCGGGCAGACAGGTGTCCTTGGTTCTTCATATCCGCAGTAATGACAGACCATCTTTCCGTTTCTGTGATACGACAGCGAAACATCGCAGTGCGGACACTTTACCACATGGCCGCACTCTCTGCAGGAAAGAAACCCTGCATACCCTCTCCTGTTTAAAAACAACATGATCTGTTCTTGTTTTTCCAGCCGGTCTTCCATCAACTCCTGCAGATGCCGGCTTAAGATCGAACGGTTGCCTTCTTTTAACTCCTGCCTGAGATCCGCTACATAGACGCTCGCCATCTTTTGCATTCCCGAACGGTTCTTCAATTCCAGCAGGCGGTACTCCCCGTTTTTTGCGCGATACATTGCTTCCAGAGACGGGGTTGCCGAGCCAAGTACTACGCTGGCATGTTCCAGATTTGCCCGCTCTATGGCAGTCTCTCTGGCATGATATCTTGGTATCTGTTCACTTTTATAAGTTGTTTCATGTTCCTCATCAATAACGATCAGCCCCAGCTCCGGAAATGGTGTAAACAAGGCGGACCGCGGGCCGATCATCACGTCGATCTCTCCCGCTTTTGCCCGCATCAACTGATCATAACGCTCTCCGGCAGACATTCTGGAATTTAAGATGGATACCCGATTTCCAAAACGCCGGTAAAACCGCATCACTGTCTGATACGTCAGTGCAATCTCAGGAATCAGTACAATCGCCTGTTTTCCCTCACTGACCACCCGGCGGATCATCTCAATATAAACTTCCGTTTTTCCACTGCCGGTCACACCGTACAACAAATAAGCTGCCCGCACATCTCTGCTGTACTCCTGCCAGAAGCACTCGATCGCATGCTCCTGCTCTGCCGTAAACACAAGAGTTTTTGCTCTCTGCTCTTTTTCTTTCACCGGATTTCGAAACACCTGCTCTGATTCCAGAACTGCCACCTGCTGTTCTTCCAATGCATTGACGACACTACGCGTAATATTCAGTTTTTTCGTAATCAGTTCGTATTCAATGACCGGATCCTCCAGAAGTGCTTCCAGAAGTCTTGCTCTCGCCTTCTGATTCTTCTGCTGATAATAATGCAGCTGCGCTTCTGCCCGTTCTTTGCCAAGCAGCAGACGGACATACTTTTTGATCTTGGCATTCTCTTTTTGTTTGATCGGCAATACCGTCTTGAGTGCCTGGATCATCGTTCCGCCATAATGTTCTTTCATCCATGCCGCCAGCGCGATCAGCTTCGCCTCGATCTCTACACTGTTTCTGGAAATATCTTCGATCTCCTTGACTTTGGAAAGATCATAGTCGCAAGTCTCTGAAATTCCTACCACATAGCCTTTCGTCTGCCTGTTGCCTTTCCCAAACGGAATCACAACCTCCATTCCCACATTCAGCTCTTCTTTTAACCACTCCGGAATTCGATATTGAAAGATCCGATCCAGTTTTTCATGTTTTATATCTACAATAATATCTGCAAACAATCCATTTCCCCTGCTTATTTTTTCTGTTCCTCTTCCAGTTCTGTTAAGATCTCCGCAATCAGAACCCGCTCATCCATCGGATGCTTCACACCTTCGATCTCCTGGTAATCTTCATGCCCTTTTCCTGCAAGCACGATCACATCCCCGGTCTGCCCGTGTGTGATCGCATAACGGATGGCTTCTTTCCTGTCTATGATTTCCACATACGCTCCGTCCGTCTTTTCGATTCCCACTTTGATGTCATCGATGATCGCCTGCGGCTCTTCAAATCTCGGATTATCGGAAGTGATGATCGTCAGATCTGCCAGACGGCCGGACACTTCTCCCATCTCAAAGCGTCGGTCTCTGGAACGGTTTCCACCGCATCCGAACAGACATACCAGACGTTTTGGATGATATTCTTTTAACGTGGTCAAAAGACTCTCCAGACTCATGGCATTGTGTGCATAGTCGATCATCAGAGTGAATTCATCAGACACTTTCACCATCTCGATTCTGCCCTTAACCTTCGCCTTTTTCAAAGCCGCCTGAATGTGCTCTTTCGGCACATCAAAGTGTCTGCACACTGCAATCGCTGTCAGTGAATTGTAAACACTGAATGTTCCCGGTACATCAATCTCCACATCAAAATCCATGACTCCTGCCACATGATATGCCACACCGAGATATCCCGGTCTGGACACCAGATTTACATCTTCAGCCCGCAGATCCGCCTCTTTGCAGAAACCAAATGTCTCCACTTTACATGTAGCATTTTTAAATACATCCTTAAAATACC
>SKEW01001710.1_pt1 | contig 12292 bp, 15 predicted proteins | sample 4841441 | NCBI WGS metagenome assembly SKEW01 (sample SAMN11008799, study PRJNA524170) | human gut metagenome | isolation source: fecal sample from pouch patient p41 | place: Israel: Tel-Aviv | reverse complement strand
ACATGAAATATGATAGATAAACCTTTATACAATGCGTCTGACTTTCCGAACTGTAGTGAACAGACGGTATATCGGGAGGGGGATATTCTCTTGTTCAACACACAGGCAGACCGGTGTCTGCCTTCTGAATATACAGGACGGTACCACGTGCATATCCTTTGCCATGCAGGAAAAGCACAGTTTTCCATGATGGAGAAGACATACGTAATCGAGGCCGACGATTGGGTTATATGGCAAATTGGCTCGGAAATCTACGATGCGCTCTACTCTTCCGACTTCGATGCCGACTTCCTTTTGGTGGAAAGGAACTTCCTGATAGAGAACAATCCGGAAACCGTTTGGGCCACGAAAGGATACGTATTCATTAAAGAGAATCCTGTGTTCCGTTTGAATGAAAAAGGGAAAGGGTTGCTACAGGCCGATTTCGACCTTATGCGGCAAAGGCTGTCCGAAAGCAATATCTTCCGCAGGGAGATATTGGGACGTACCATGCAAATCTTCCTCTTCGATTTGTGGAATGTATATGAAGATGCCATCAACCAACAAGAAGAATTGAACAGCGTGTCCGCAGGGCTATTCCATCGCTTCATGGACTTGGTGCGCCAATATTCGAACTCGGAAAGGGAAGTGGCATTCTATGCCGACAAGCTGTGCGTTTCGCCCAAATATCTCTCTGAAATCGTGAAAAAAGGCAGTGGCAGACCTGCTTCATATTGGATAAATGGTTATGCCACGCAGGAGATTGTCGCGCAGCTAAAAAAGCCAGATATGACACTTGCAGAAATATCCGAGCGACTTGGTTTCTACAATCCTGCCCATTTCAGCCGATTTGTCAAGAAGATGCTTGGGGTGTCTCCTTCAGAATACAGAAATGAATTGGATAAGAGACGTAATAAAGTATAAATCTACAAACTATAAAATGGAAGAGTTCAGAATAAATATGCGCAAGCCCGAAGAGGCAGACCCGGCAGAAGGCATCCGCTGCGCCCGGTTGTGTTTCAAAATCAACCATACGATGCCTTATACCGAAGAATATGATGCTTTGGTCAAAGAGTTGTTCGTGGATAATATCGGCGAAAACAGTCGCGTGATGCCGCCAATGACTGTAATACGTGGCAACAATGTGAAAATTGGCAAGAATGTAACGGTTATGAACAATGCCCTCTTCATGGCAGCAGGCGGAATCACCATTGAAGACGATGTGTTGGTAGCCGCCAATACCCAGCTCATTTCCAACAATCACGACCTGCACGACCATGCCGTGCTCATCTGCAAACCCATCCACTTGAAACGTAACTGTTGGATAGGCGCAGGGGCAACCATCCTGCCCGGTGTCACTGTAGGCGAGAATGCCGTAGTTGGTGCCGGAGCGGTAGTTACGAAGGACGTGGATGACAATACGGTGGTAGGTGGTAATCCTGCAAAAGTTCTAAAACGCATATAATTAAAACCATATTAGCATCATAGCTATAAAGGGAGAGGTAACGGTCTAATAAATAGAAACGTTACCTCTCCCTTTTATAACTTTATCCCTTTGGTGCGATTTTCATCTTTGATTTGAAAACCCGACCGCCCGATGATGATATGGTCGGCGATGAAATTTCCTGACTGGCTGCGTATCCGCGTAACATTTTTAATTTGTAGCCAGACTACTCCTGCCGTTGCTCCCATTCCGTCCGCATCTCCCTCGAAAGTTCCACAATCTCCCGGCTCAACTTCACAAGGTCGATGGTACACTTCTCCAATCGGTAGAGCAATGCCATCGCCTTCTTCTCCGAAAAGTGGCAGCGCAATTCTTTAACGACTTGATTGTAGTTCGTGCCGATGGCACGGAACTGGGCGTGAAAGTCGGACAGCTTGGTGTGATACTCCAGCATCGCCTTGTCCACCTTCAGCACCTTGAACTTCTGCCCGAAGAAGTGCGCCTTCAGGAAGACGGCCTTTGCGTACACCTGCGATTCCTCGTACATCGCGAGGAACCTGTTCCATTCCGCATCATCGAAGCGCACCATCACGCAGTGCGTCTTCGGGTTCAACTTGGGATTTCTCCCGTACTTGCTTTGCTTTTCCATTCTGCTTATTCTTTTGGTTTAATGTCAATATTCATTATCTAATCTCCGATTAAAGAACCCCGAAATTATCCGACTTCGGAGGATAATTCTGCCCACGGCGGTGCAAGGATTTTCAGTTACCGGAATCAACCGGAGTAACTGAAAATATATCTTGCTGTGTCTTTGAGGACACAAGAATCCTCCGCTTGTCGGATTGATTTCCGAGTGTAATAACTCACTTCGGGTATCGGTCAAACCGATGGAGTGCATCCACCGGCTCAACCGGTTCCACCGTAATCCCGTCAGAGCTTGCGCCACTGCTCGATGTCATTCCGGTAGGCGTTGAGGTGCAGGCGGACAAGGTTTTCGATAAGCCCGGATGCGCTCATGCCCTTTCCCCCGAGGTAGCGGACAACCCTGTCCAGTTCGTCACGCACCGTCTCACTGACGAACACAGGCTTGCGGTTGATAATCTTGGGGACTTGGAGGTAGGTGGTGCGGTACTCCTCCAAAGACAGCCTGCGCTGCTTGCCGCTGATTCGTCTGGCGACGGCACGTTCCGCGGGGACATCCACTTCTGTTGCGGATGTATCTGCCCCGTCATGGCCAGAGGCTTCCCGTACCTCCTGTCGGCTTGGTGGGGCTGCATCGGACAGAGCCGCTTGTATTGCTGATGTGTCCGCTTCGCTCCTTGCGTCCTCTTTCGGTTCGGGTTCTTGGTTTTTTTTCGGTTCAAGCTCCTCCGGTTCCAGACCGATGCTTCGGTAGAAGTCATCCATAGACTTGGGAGTGTAGGATTTCCTGCGCCCCATTTTTTCCACGATTTCACGAGCCTGCTGCTCTGTAATGCTTGGTTCTTTCTTCATTGTAAAAAACAAATTGATTAAGTTATTGAATGTGGTCTTGGTCAGCACCTCGACCGATTATCAAGAGCGAAGTAAGGTGCTTCAATGCAGTCAGTCAAGCACTTGGATTCTCTTAGGCAATTTTGTACGGTTTTGCTTTATTGAGACCGACAAATCGGTGCAGGCTTCACCGATTTGCCGGATGTATATGCCCGAAAGGGCAAAGGCTTAATCATGGGCAGTTTTGAATTAAGCCTTTATTCATCCTTTCAGTTTATTTCTGAATCCCGAAATTAAGATGATGAGCCGTACCCCCAGACAACCTCTGCCATACCGGTGCCACAAGCTGCCACTTTCGGAAAAGTCATTGCAGGGCAACAGATTATGTATTTCTTTGCGGCAAAAGAAACAGTAACAACTAAAAGAAAGACAATATGGAAATCGTATCAATCGAAAGAAAGACCTTTGAAGAGATGGTCGCCAAGTTCGACCATTTCGTCTGCCGCATGGATGACATCTGCCGGCGGCACGGAGAAAAGAAGATGGCAGAGTGGATGGACAATCAGGACGTGTGCCGGATGCTGAACATCAGCCCACGCACGTTGCAGACGCTTCGGGACAACGGAACTTTGGCGTACAGCCAAATCAATCACAAAACCTATTACCGTCCCGAAGACGTGCAGCGTATCGTCTCCATCGTGGAGGACAGGCGTAAAGAGGCGAGGTTCAAGGGCAGGACAATCTGATAACCGAATAGAGTAACAACAATAATCCCACTAAATCCAAAATGTATGAACGAACTGATTAACAAGGACAACGAGTGGACAATCCACTTCTTGGGCAGTCTTGACCGGCTACTGGACAATGTAGAGCATCTGACCGCCAACTACCGCCCGACACTGGGCGGCGAGCGTTTCTTCACCGACAAAGAGGTGTCGGCACGGTTAAAGGTGAGTCGCCGCACGCTTCAGGACTACCGCAACGAGGGACGCATTGCCTATATCCAGTTGGGCGGCAAAATCCTCTACCGTGAATCGGACATCGAAAGGATGCTGAATGACGGCTACCGCTCCGCCTACCGTCACCGTCTGACTGGCACATGATTTTCTTGAAGGAGCGCAGTTTGCCGTCTGCCCTATGATTGCGGAGCAATAGAATTTTGGCAAAAGAAAAAGGAACGGCTTACAGATGAAGCGTCAATATCCTGCTTCGTCTGTAAGCCGTTCCTCTTTGTCTTCTGATTTCCCGCCAGTCGCTTGTTTCCGTTGCCGGATGCTTTTCAAGCGTGTGGCAGGCAGTGGCAAGGTTTTCGGGCTGAATACGCTCAAACCCGTTTGAGGAAGATTCTGCCCGAAACGGCATTGCCGCCTGACCTTGCCAATGCCCTCAAAGCCACACGCTACCTTTGCATCCGACATCGGGAACGGGCGACTGGCGGAATGAACCTCAACTATACCATAGGTTGTTATCCCTGCCACAGGGAACAAACAACGTAACCTGTGTTTCTTTCTTGGTGGTGCAGATTTCATTTGCTACAAACCGTCTGAACAGGATACTTTCTTTACTGCATATCCTGAATGCAACGGCTATGACCATTTCAAGGCTGTAAACGTCATAACTGATACCATCGGGTTGCCTGATATATCGCATCGTACCGGCTTCATTCAGTTCCTTGTTCTTGTAAATGGCGTGTATCACCTTGCGGATGTCGCACGAGAATACTCCGAACAAGTCGGCTATCTCGAATTGCGTCATCCACACGGGTGCGGTCGGCATAGTAACTGTACCCGTCTCACTGATTGTTATGATTCCTCTGTTCATAATCTCTTTATTTTATGATGATTATTTACTCTTTCTTCTTTTCGCCAGCCGATGAATTCTTCCTCCGTTCCATCAACTTATCCATATCTTTGGAGATTTTATCATCGGTAATCTTTGCATAGATTGGGGAACTGACGATGTTCGTGTGTCCCATCATTTTGGCGATGCTCTCTATCGAAATGCCGGCGGAAATCAGCAGGGTTCCGAACGTGTGGCGCGCTTGGTGATGGGAGAGATTTTCCTCGAACTCCAGTGCGTTACCGATGGAATGTACCTCATGCCAGAGTATGTCACGGATGGGCAGGGGAAAAACGGGCTTGGTATCATCGGTCGTGTTGTACAGCGACAATATACGCTCTGCCACGGGATGCAACGGGACGAACGCTTCCACGTTGGTCTTGCCCCTCTTTTTGCGGATATACTTCCTGCCGTCCGCAGCCTCCCCGATATGGTACGGATAGAGCCTGTGTATATCCACATACGCCAGACCGCAGAAACTCGAAAAGATAAACATACGCCGTGCCAATTCCATGTTGCTGTCCTCAAACGGGGTCGCCATCAGGCGTTTCAACTCGTTACGGCTGATATGTTTCAGCTTCGGGGGATTCTTCTTTTCATATTCCACGTCCTCGATAGGGTTGGCCCGTATAATCTCCCTGTCCACGGCAAGATACAACAGCCTGTTGAGCCAGCACAGGCACTTGTTCATCTTGTCCGTGCTGCATCCCAAGTCCTTTAACAGGAATGTCTTGTAATTCCTGCCGAATTGTTCCGTTATTTCCTCCAACGGCATGTCCTGCATGGCATACACCGATTCTATGTACTGTCTGATACAGTCCTGAAAGATTACGGATTGTCGGTAGGTAGAGCGTGATTGTATCACAACGGAGCGTTTCTTTAACCTCTCCAGCTCTTGTTTGCCTGTTTGTAACAGGGTTGTGGGCAGGGAACTTTCCGCCACTATGGTATTTTTCAACAGCTCCGCACTGACAACGCCCTGTTCTTTCAGTATAGTGTCGTATGTATCTTCAATATGCTGGCGATATTGACTCAACCGCCCGTTTGTGCGAATGTCCTTTACCTCGCCTTTCTTGCTGTTCCAATCATCGGGATTGCAATAGATGCCCGTGGAAAGTACCGCCTGCTTGCCGTCTATGGAGATTCTGCACCAGATGGCGGTCGTGCCGTCAGCTTTCACCTTGCTGCGGTTGATGTAATAGAGTTGTTTGAATGTACTACGCATAACAGATTGTTTTATTGGATGTTATTAAATAGTCGTATCAGAGGACAAGCACCAAATCTTTGGTCGCTTCTACAAATGTGTCCATGTCCTCAAAAAGTTTCTTCGGGGTCACACGGGCGTAAATTTGCGTTGTCTGGATATTGGTGTGCCCCAACATCCGGCTGATGGTTTCGATAGGCACACCCTCTTCAAGCGTTATCAGGCTTGCGAAACTATGCCGACCGACATGATAGACGATGTCGGTCTTGATACCTGCCAATACACGGAGGCTCTTCATGTTGGCTCTCAATACGCGGTAGTTCTGGACAGGCAGGAGTGTCTCACGTGATTCGTCCTTGTATTTATCCAACAGGGCAATCGCTTCGGGGAGCAGTTTTACCCGTGCGAGGTACTCGTTTTTCTTGCGGTGGTATTTCAGCCACAGGTTGCCGTCATCATCGGTAAAGAGATTGTCCCGTGTGACGGACACGGTATCGGCATACGCTGTTCCGGTATAGCAGGCAAACAGGAACAGGTCACGGGTGAGTGCAAGCGACGGTCTGCGGCGCACGGAGATTTCCACGTCACGCACTTTCACGAACTCCTCCCGTGTGAGAGCCTTCGGTGCGCCGGTTTCCTGTTTCGGCAGCTTGAAGTTGCAGAAGAAGTAACGTTCGGAATGTCCTTCCTTGTAGGCGATACGGCACACCTTCTTCAAAAGGGCAAGGTAATGGCGCACGGATTGCAGGGACTGTTTCTTCTCATCGAGCACATAGTCCTGAAAATCCCAGATGAACCGCTCGTAAAGCTGTCCGAAGGCGACATCCTCCGTCTTGAACCTCTCACGGATGAACCCGGCGAGGATCTGCCGTGTGTAGTAATACTTGGAGTATGCCCCCCCGGCACGGTCGATGCCCACACGTGATTTCAAGTCCTCGTTGATACGGTCAAACTGTTTCAACAGGGTCATCTGCTTGTCCATGCTTCCCTGAAACATGTCCTTGACCGCTGCCGCATCAAACTCCTGCTTACGCTCCAACAGGGAATCAAATGCGGAATTGACGGCAAGCAGCAGTTTCTCAATCTTGGCGTTGGTTTCAACTGCCTCCTTGCTCTTGCCGTTCAAACGGCTTTCACGGGGATTCCACAATTCGGGAGTACAGGACAATTTACAACCGAACTGCGCCATTGTGCGGTTCACGGTGATTCTTCCCATTATCGGGGCTTTGCCCGACTTGTCCAGTCCGCTCTTTTTGAGGTAGAGCAGCACCTTGAATTTTTCTACTTTCATAACGCTTATATTTTGGTTGTGCAAAATTACTTGCCATATAAGCGTTCCTTGATATGCAAAACACTGTGTATGAGCGCAAACAAAACGGTGAGGATTTCTTTTCATCGCTTGCTGTTACCTGTTTCCGTTTCGGTAACTGCCCGGCTAACGGTTTGGTAACTGAACAACCTCAATATTCTGTTGCCGTTTGCATTTTCTCTACTTGGCAGAATAGAGAAACATTGCTCATTTCAAACGACTTACGTTTAATCTTCACCTCTCCGCTTTTCCTTGCATTGCCTATCACATTCCATCAAAGTCGCCACAGCTATGCGACGACCATTTGTCTGTCGAACGACGTGCCCATCGAAACGCTCTCGAAAATGTTGGGACACCGGAGTATCCGCACGACGCAAATCTACGCGAAGATCACGGCGGAGAAAGTGAGCCGCGACATGGAGAAACTCTCGCAGCGCATCGAACAGATGGAGAACTTCATTTGTCAGGCCATATAAACAAATGAATCGAGAACCTGTCAAACAATGCACAATGAAAGGAGAAAGAGACATCATTACGATAGACGAGTACGGCCGATTGAATCTGCCGACCGATACCGCCGATATATGGATGACGGAAGCGGAGATTGCCGAACTGTTCGGCACGACCGCCGGAGCGGTACATGCGGCTATCAAAACTATCCTCGAAGAAAACGTCCTGCACGGTTACGAGGTCTGCCGATACGTCCGTTTGGAAAACGGAAACAGTGCGGACGTGTATAATATGGAGGTCGTCATAGCCCTTGTGTTCCGGATTCGTTCGCAAGGGGCAACGAGACTGCGGGAATATATACTCCGTACACTCGGTGCAGCAAACAAACGGCCTGCAATCGATATACTGATGGCCTGCACTCGTAAAACGGACGGGCATAGCCGACAAATTTCCAACTGACGGCTTCCGATAAAAAAAGAATAAATAGTATTAACTTGTTAAACAGATACCTTATGACCAAAAGAGAAAGAACGCCGGACATCGACGCGCAAGAGATTATCGAGATGTTCCGCCCCGAAATGAGAAGATTGAAACCGGAAGAGGTCGGTTTAGTGAGTGTACCCGATACACAGTGTGTAGCGAGTGAACCGAATGTGCAAACTGAAATAACACAACCGACCGATACGACCGTAACGGCAGAACAGCCTGCGCAGAGCATATCCGACCGTGTCGGAGTGAAACAGCAAAGAGCGACATTGGAGAAATACCGACAGACGTTTCTCCGAGTGCCGAAAATCGAGAACCGCAAACCCGTCTTCGTGAGCTGCGAGGTACGCGACCGACTGGACGAAATCGTCCGCAGGCTGGGAGGACGGCGGATGAGCGTTTCGGGACTCATCGAGAACCTCGCACGGCATCATCTGGAAACCTACGGCGACGACATCGAACGGTGGCGGAAATTGTAAGGCCGCTATTTCACCGGATACAGTGTGCAGACTCGGTGCATTCGGTATAGTGAGTATAGCGGATACAGCGGGAATCTGCTTTAATGATCGGAGAGTTTCGGCTCTCCGATTTTTGTTAGCGTCGGCTAACAGCAAGGTGTGTATCGAGTTACTCGATACCTTTCGAGTTACTCTCGAAAGCCTTGCCCCTGTCGGGGAACAATCGCCCCTCCGAAGTCGGACGATTAGAAGAATGATTGATAAACAGAATATTCTAACAACAGCGTATTGCTGGTTTAATTGTAAACAACGAACTCATGATTTAATGTATAGAATTAACCATAGTCCGTAAAAGATTCCAGCAAAACCATGAAAAATCACAAAAGATTCCTGAAAAAACTCTGATTGAATTTGATTATGCAAAATAGCAATTTTCGGGTCGTTAAAGAAAAAGGGTTGTCGTAACTTTGCACTGTCGAAACAAAAAACATATATTGCGCTATGAATAAGAAACTAATTATCATGTTGTTGGCTATGTTCTTAGCCGGAACGACCGATTTATATTCACAGAGTATGAACAAAAGAACAGAAGAAACCCCGCAATCCGTTATCGCCAATGTGCATAAGGCTGCCCGGTTGCTGAAAGAGAAAGGTAGCGAGGCACTTGCCGTACTTACCGATCCGAAGTCCGAATTCAATGACAGGGATGCGTATCTCTTCATTATCGACGTGGATAAAAGCCTCGTAGTTTCCAACCCCCGCTTTCCGGAGCGTACCGGAGGCAATATCCGAGAACATCTCGACTGGTCGGGAAAACACTACGGTGTGGAACTGTGCGAGGTCGCCATGCGTGGCGGCGGCTGGATCGAGTTCGTATGGCCGAAACCGGGAACGGAAAAGGGCGTGCGCAAGGTGTCCTATATTTACCCGATTCCGGGTATGCGTTATACGGTATGTGCAGGCATTTATAACGATTCCATGACACTCGACGAGCTGAACGCACTGACCGGACACGGAAAGAGGAAAGTGGCTATCATTTTCGAGGTAACGCCTACCGCTGAAGGAAAAACGGATTATTTTAAGATGGGGGCAGCCTTAAAAGAGGAGTTGCAGCAGATGCCTGGCTTTATTAGCGTGGAGCGTTTCACCAGTGTGAACAACGAGGGCAAGTTTCTTTCGCTGTCGTTCTGGGAGAGCGAAGAAGCGGCGGCAGGCTGGCGCAATCAGGTGAATCACCGTCAGAGTCAAAAGTTAGGACACGACAAGTTGTTCGACAGCTACCGTATTTCCGTAGGTGAAATCGTGCGCGAGTACACCGACCGCAAGCGTGGAGCGGCTCCCGCCGATTCCAATGAATATCTTGGTGTCTATTGACGTATGGAGCAATTTTTCCTATACGGAGAGCATGAGATTGCCTATCTGAAAAGCAGGGACAAACGACTCGGAGAGATTATCGACAAGGTGGGCATGGTGAAAAGGCGAGTGATACCCGACCTTTTCGCTGCGCTCGTCCATTCGATCGTAGGGCAGCAGATTGCGACCAAAGCGCATGAAATGATTTGGCGGAAAATGACGGGTGCGTTAGGGGAGATCTCTCCCGAAAAGGTGCTCGGCCTCTCGCCCGAGGAGTTGCAGGCGTTCGGAATCACGTTCAGGAAGGTGGATTGCATCCGGTCGGCGGCACGGAAAATCGCATCGGGCGAGTTCGACATCCATTCGTTGCGGACGATGAGCGATGCCGAAGTCTGCGCCAAGTTGTCGGAACTGGACGGTATCGGCGTATGGACAGCGGAAATGTTGATGCTCCATTCGCTGCAACGCCCCGACGTGTTGAGTTTCGGCGATTTGGCGGTGCAGCGCGGTTTGCGGATGCTGTATCATCACCGCAAAATCACCCGCCCCCTGTTCGAGAAATACCGCCGCCGCTATTCTCCTTACGGCAGTGTTGCCTGTATTTATCTATGGGCGGTGTCGGCAGGTGCGGTGGAGGGTTTGAAAGATTATGCACCGAAAGAGAAAAACGATGGACGAAAAAGAAAAAATAAAGGCGATTCTCGACCGTAACAGCCGTTACGACGGGGTGTTCTGGTACGGAGTGAAATCGACGGGTATCGTGTGCAAACCTTCGTGCAGCGCAAAAATCCCGTTGTTGAAAAATGTCGAGTTGTTCGATCGGTTAGAGGATGCCATAAAAAGCGGTTACAGACCGTGTAAAATCTGTATGAAAGTTATGAAAGAGAAAAATACTATCAAGATAAAGCGTTATGAATCGCCGTGCGGCGTGCTGATGCTCGGCTCGTTCGGCGACAAACTATGCCTGTGCGACTGGCAGGTGGAGAAACACCGCGACCATGTGGACAGACGGCTGAAAAGAATACTGAACGCCGAGTTCGAGGAGAAAACTTCGGAAGTAATCGAGAAGGCCGTGGAGCAGCTCGATGAATTTTTTGCCGGGAAGCGCAGTGATTTCGATGTGCCGCTGCTGTTTGTGGGTACGGACTTCCAAAAAACGGTATGGAACGAATTGCTGAAAATTCCTTTCGGCAAGACAATTTCTTATGGAGAAATGGCACGAAGAATCGGGATGCCCAAGGCAGTCCGTGCGGTAGCCAACGCCAACGGAGCAAACTCGATGTCTATTTTCGCTCCCTGTCACCGCGTCATCGGCAGCGATCGTTCGCTGACGGGTTACGGCGGCGGGCTGGATGCCAAACGGATGCTGTTGGAGTTGGAGGGTGTATTATAAATATGAAAGAGACACAGAACGAATTGAATTATAGCCGGATTGCCGAAGCCATCCGGTTCATACGAGATAACCGCAAGGAACAGCCCCGTCTGGAGGCCGTAGCCGAAGCGGTGAATATGAGTCCATTCCATTTTCAACGGATTTTCAAAGAATGGGCAGGGATTACGCCGAAGCATTTTCTGCAATATCTCAATGTCGAGTATGCCAAGCGTATCTTGTACGAGACGCATGCATCGCTTTTCAACACGGCGCAGGAAGTGGGACTATCGGGTACAGGACGGTTGCATGACCTGTTTATCACTGTCGAGGGTATGACGCCCGGTGAGTACAAAAACGGCGGGGAGAATCTTTTTATCAATTACAGTTTCGCTGCGACACCTTTCGGCGACATACTTATCGCCTCTACTCCGAAAGGCATTTGCAGCATGGAGTTTGCCGACGACCGTATGGAAACATTCAGTTCTTTGCAAAGGAAGTTCCCGCGTGCGCGGTTCCGGCAGACGCTCGACAACATACAACAGAATGCCTTGTTCATTTTCACGCAGGACTGGAGTCGACTGGACGAGATAAAGCTGCACCTGAAGGGTACGGAGTTTCAGATGAAGGTATGGGAGGCATTGCTGAAGATTCCGATGGGCGGAATGACTACCTACGGAGATATCGCTGCGAGCATCGACAATCCGCGTGCCTGCCGTGCGGTAGGTACGGCTGTGGGCGAGAATCCGGTAGCGTTCCTCATTCCATGTCACCGCGTGATCCGCGCAACGGGAGAAATCGGTAACTATCATTGGGGCGAAATCCGCAAAACGGCCATCATCGGCTGGGAGGCGGCAAAACGGAAACCGGAAGAATGACCGATAAGGTGGGTATGATCGCCGGCGTGTTCTTCGGGTTGATGTTCGGT
>SKEW01001709.1_pt1 | contig 12300 bp, 8 predicted proteins | sample 4841441 | NCBI WGS metagenome assembly SKEW01 (sample SAMN11008799, study PRJNA524170) | human gut metagenome | isolation source: fecal sample from pouch patient p41 | place: Israel: Tel-Aviv | reverse complement strand
TTTATAGCTCATACAGTCACGTCCTTTAAAGTGGTTTTCTAGTCAATTATTACTTTAACATGAACGTACCCGTATGGGTTATTTTTTTTGCAATTAATTAGTGTTGCACTTGATATTGTAATTTATCATATAAATAAGTAGTGATAAGTCTTTCGGGTAGTTTTATCACTACTTATTTTTTATTACGTCATCTTTTATCACTTCTTTTTTTATTATTTTTTATTACTTTTATTACTTTTATTATTTTTTATTACTTTTATCTTTATCATTTTTAACTCTTTATCATTTCTTAATTCTATTCTTTTATTTTTCTCTTAATTCTCTGTTTTTATTTTTCTGCCATCTACTCGCCATTGTTCATTATCTATTATCTATTTTCTATTTTTATATTTACTACAATTATTATATGATTTTTATTATTCTCCAAATTATATTTTTATAAATTAATATATAGTTCATACTATACTTTATATTTTTAAATATAAAAGGATTTTGAAACTATTATTTCTATATTAAAAGATAGTCCTTTACCCTCTATGATTTGTTTTCAAGTGTATTATACATAATTTTGTTATCTCCTGATAAATTTCTTTATCATTCTAATTGCAGTATGTTTAAATGAAAATATCCGAAATTATGCTTAATATTATTTTCAGTAATATTAAAATACCTCTTGAACCATCATATTCCTTTATAAAGCTTTTCTTTACAATATACTTTATATCCAAGAAATCGATATTTTCTCAATATTATAAAATAAAGATACACTATACCTATCCTTGAATTAATAGTTCAAAATCCTCCAAAGAGATAACACTATATAAAATTAAAAAAACAGTAGTAATGCATAACAAACATATTATCATTAACTTCTATTTCAATATTTTATAAACTCTTAGCAGAATGCTTATTTAATATTAATAAATTTTATTCTTTGTCATCTCTTATTATTGTTTTATCCGTTTTAGGCTTAATTTATTCATATTTTTTAGAACTTTTCACAAAAAGTTAAAATTTTTGTTTAGGTTTGTATATATTTTTCTATTCTAGGTAAGACTTCGTAAAGACTTAACTAGGCCTAGAGTTAAGAAATTTATTTTATAGGAGTGACTAAATGATAAAATATAATTTTAATTTAGAAAAGCTAAAAAAATTCTTTAAACTTAAAAGAAAGGATAAAAATGATGGATTTACTTTAGTTGAACTTGTTGCTGTTATGGCCATTATTGCAATTCTTGCTGCTGCATTTATTCCAAGGTTCGGAAATTATCTTACTGAAGCTAAAAAGGTTGGTATTTTAAATGAAGCCAAATCTATTGTTACTGCTTATGAGTCTATAAGGCATAAATCTGGTTTTGATACTGATTCAATAGGTTCCGATTTTGAAGGTGATAATCTACCATTAGAGGCTGGTACTTTAACAAAATTAAGTAGCGCTACAGTAGAACAATGTAAATTAATCATTGATACTGAAAGTAATAATTTTACTTTTAATGATGACGGAACTTCCATAATTATTAACGATGATGTAAGCAATTCTATTACTTTAGATTAGTTTTTATAATATTTCATAACTCCTCAATTATTGTGAAATATAAAAAATTAATTTATTCAACAATTATTAAAAACACTAATAATTTATTCAACATATATTATAAAATCCAAACAGTAATTTATATAATAATCATTAATGTAATATTATAATTTTAAATGGACTAATACATATATCAATTTATAAACTAATTTTTATAAAAGAATTTATTTCGCAGAATATAAGTTTCTGCTACTAAAAAAAAATTATCAATACTTCTTAAAATTATCAATAACTCTTTAGGAAATACACTTTTCTAAAGAATACAAAAGCTGTGTCTAATCTACTGCAACATTAATTTTTTTAATACACATTGTAGCTTTGACACAGCTAACTTAAAATATATTTATATCATAAATTATAAACTAAAGAATTCTGTAAATGCTTTAACAGTATAATAGTTATCCTTAACACTTGCTAATTCTCTTATTGAGTGCATTCCAAGCACTGGTGCTCCCATATCAATTACAGGAATAGTTAAATTTGCTGATGTTACAGGACCTATTGTAGTTCCACCTCTAACATCTGATCTATTAACAAACTTTTGGAATGGAACTCCTGCAGCTTCACAAACACTAGCAAATACAGCTCCATTAAAGCTATCAGTACTATAGCTTCCTGATGCAGCTATCTTTAATACTGGACCACCTTCAAGAACTGGTCTATTTGTAGGATCATGCTTATCTCCTAAGTTAGGATGAACAGCATGCGCTAAATCAGCTGATATCATTATAGATTTAGCTAAAGCTCTATAATATCCTTCTCTGTCTTTTCCTAATCCAAGTGTAATTCTTTCTAATATATTATTTAATAATGTAGAATTAGCACCTTCAGCTGTTAAGCTTCCTATTTCTTCATTATCTATGCAAATCATAACCTTAGTTGCAGCATTTTCTCTGCTATCAACTAATGCCTTAACTCCAGCAAATACCATCCATAAATCATCAAATCTTCCTGAAGAAATAAGTTCTTCATTCATTCCTATTAATGATCCTTTTTCATATTCATATAATCCAAGTTCAAAGTTTAGTATATCCTCTTTATTAACTTGTAGTTCATTAGCAAGAATATTCATTAAGTAATCTTCTTTTTCTAACCTATCATTTATAAGTCCTAATAAAGGTAATGTATCAACTTGTCTGTTGATTTTATATCCATCATTAACTTCTCTATTCATGTGAATTGCTAAACTTGGAATTATTAATAATGGCTTATTAATGTTAACTAATCTTATTTCTGGTTTTAATGGAGAAGCTCCTTTTAATGCAACCTTACCTGCGATTCCTAAAGGTCTATCATACCAAGTATGAAGTATTGGTCCTCCATAAACTTCAGTATTTAATTTAACATATTTACCTTCACTTATCATTTGTGGATTTGGTTTTATTCTAAATCCTGGTACATCTGTATGTGCTCCAATAAGTCTTAGTCCAGTTTCTTCTATATCTCCAGTACCTACTTCAAAAGCAATTAATGCTGAATCATTTTTCACAACATAATATTTACCTTTTGGTTGTAAGTTCCACTTGTCTTCTTCTTTTATTTCTATAAATCCATTTGCATCTAATATTTTTTGAGTAGCCTTAACTCCATGACAAGCACTTGGGCTATCATATAAGAAGTCTATTAATTCTAATGCTAGATTCTTTTCCATAGTCATTTGCTCCTTTACTTGTTGTATATATTTTACTATACTTCATTTGCTATTTTTTCTCAACTCATTTAAAAATATGAATTTTCATTTTAGGAAACTCTCCATTCATTTTTGTTAATATTAGTAATTCTATTTGAACAAATTAAAATTTGGAAATTTATTAAATAAAACTAACTATATAACAATATTTTGTTATAACAAATTTATATACTATTCCAACAACATTTTGATATAACAGTTCTACATACTATTCCAACAACATTTTGATATAACAGTTCTACATACTACCCCAACAACATTTTGGTATAACAGTTCTACATACTATCCTAACAACATTTTGATATAACAGAACTATATAGTACTATTTAACATCTTAATAAATTCATTTAACTTCTCACTCATACTGCTTGTCATTCTTCAAACTTGTAATTCTCTATAGTTGACTTTTATACTAGATTAAATTAGCATAATATAATAAGACGCATAAATGGAAATAATATGTTTCATAAAAATAAATACTTTATTATATATTAATAAAAAATAAATATGGGAGGATTCTTATGTTATCAAATTTTTTAGTAAAAAGATTTGTTAAAAACTCTGAAAATGTATCAGATGTTAAAGTTAGAGAATCTTACGCTAATCTTGCTGGGATCATTGGAATAATTACCAACTCACTTCTTTTTTTAATTAAGTTATCTGTTGGCTTACTTTCTAACTCAGTTTCAATTTTAGCTGATGCATTTAATAATTTATCTGATGCAGCTTCTTCAATAATAACTATTATAGGTTTTAAAATGGCAAATAAACCAGCTGATGCTGAGCATCCATTTGGTCATGGACGTATCGAATATATAACTGCAATGATAGTTTCATTTATGGTTATGCTTGTAGGATTACAATTTGTAAAAACTTCATTTCAAAAGATAGTTAACCCTACTCCAGTAACCTTTGAAATGATACCATTTTTATTATTACTTATTTCAATTGGCTTTAAATTCTGGTTATCTAAATTTAATAAATCTATAGGTAATAAAATAAATTCATCTACTTTAAAAGCAACTGCAACTGATGCTATGGGCGATGTTTTCACTTCAAGTACTGTTGTTATTTCTTTTTTAATTTCAAAGTTTACAACACTTCCTATTGATGGATATATCGGTATAATCGTTGCTTTAGCTATAGTTTATTCAGGATTTTCTCTTATTAAGGAAACACTTAGTCCACTTTTAGGAGAACCACCAGACCCTGTTTTAGTAAGTAATATTACAGATATGGTTATGTCTTATGATAATATCACTGGAATTCATGATTTAATTGTTCATAATTACGGCCCTGGAAGAATTATGGCTTCAATCCATGCTGAAATTCCTAGTAACATTGATATCATGGAAATTCATGATATTATAGATGCTGCTGAAAGGGAAATTTCTAAAAAACTAAATATTTATTTAGTAATTCATATGGATCCTATTTGTGTTGATACTGAAGAAATAAGAGAAGCTAGACAAATGGTTGAAAAAATACTTCTTAAATATGATGAAGTAAAATCTTTTCATGATTTCAGAGTTGTAGGTGATCATGATAAAAAGAATCTTGTATTTGATATTGAAGTGTGTCCAACAAAGCTTACACATGCAGAATCTCATACTAAATTATTATCTAAAATAGAGACTGACATTAAAAAAGAAGCCCCTGAATACCGTTGCGTTATCACTATTGATTTAGCTCTATAGCATAAATTTTATGTTTTTTTTGTATTTTATTACAATATAAAATTCCTTTATTACATGCTATAATTTAATCATGCAGTTAATAAAACTTTGAAAATATTATTTATGATGAATTATTATTCGCTGTTATTTAATTACGACAGATACCATATTTGCTTATAATAATGTACTAAAATATATTTTTGTTACATATATTTCATATAAGCATAAATTATTATAATTTATTCATATTGATTAAATTATAAATTCCTCAAAAAATAAATGGAGAAGTCTACCATTGGATTTCTCCATTTATTTTTTATTTTTTATTTTTAAATAATAATACTTTAATTGATATTCTAAATTTAACTCAAAGGAGTGTATATAATAAATTTGACATTCCAATTATATTAAGTTTACTCCTTCAAATTATAATAAATTTTATCTTCTAATAATTGATAATATAAAAGTTTATCTTCAGGTTTTCTTTCAGAATACCATTTAATTAAATCATTAATTACTTCATATATTCCTTTATTAATAAGCTTACTTAATTTCCTTAAAACGATTAATTCCTCTATAGTAACTATTTTACTCTCTTCGTATTCTTTAAGCTTTTCCTTTAAAATTACATACTCACATTTACTAACGCCTAAAGCTTCTCCCTCCATTGCAATATTAAAGACTTCTTCATATTTAGGGTTGTTATATAAATTATTTTTATATAAATAATTTGCAAGCTGTCCATAGCACTCTAGATTTCCAAGTTCTATTCCTTCTTGATATAAATTTATTATTTCATCACTATTCATTTCAATTAGATTATTTTCAGCTAAATACCCCCTAATGAAATTTGCAGTACCTTTATCTATTTCTTCAATTTCATTTATTAATTCATATCCCTTTTCCTTATTTTCTTCAACACCTATTCCTTTGAAGCAGTAATATACAAGTCTTTCTTTTCCCTTTAAGGCATCCAAATCTATTAATTTAAATACATAATAAATTGCTTTAATATCACTTCTTCTCCCACCTATTCCCCTTTCATATATTTGTATAAGATTTTCGATTCCTTCAATTCCATTTTTATTAGCAGCCTTTTCATACCATTTAATAGCTAAATCTATATTTCTTGATAGAAAAATTCCTTTCTTATACCAATCTCCAAGCTTAATCATTGCCTTAATACAATTCCTCTCTGCTGCAATATTGTAATAACTATAGGCTTCCTCATAATCTTGTAATACACCTATTCCTTTTTCATATATATAACCAAACTTAAAGATTGATTCCTTAAGGTCATTTTCTACTCCAAATCTAATATATTTAACTAACTCTGCTCTATTAACTTCTTTACCTTCATTTAATTCATTAATCATAATTGAAGCTAAATAATCTGCTGCATATGGTGAATTTAATTCATATGCTTCTTTTAATAATTTCTTAACTATGTCAGTTGTTTTATCTCCAAATTTATTTAATCTTAAGTATGCAACTGCAAGTACATACATAGCATGTGGCTCCTTTTTAGCAGCTGCAATACTAACATATTCTATTGCCTTTTCTAAGTCCTTTTCAACACCATCACCATTGTAATACATTATTCCAAGCCTTTGAGTGCATTTTAAATTTCCCTCTTCATGTCCTTCTTCATATGCACTAATAGCTTGATTAATTAATCCTTGCTCCTCATATACTTTACCAATTTTAAAATAAATACTTTTATCTCCAAATTCTATAGCCTTATTATAAAGCTCTAAAGCAGTATAAACATCCTTTTTAACATATAATCCCTTTAAATACATTTCTGCTAATGATTCTATACAATTAGTATCTAATGCTAGATATCCTTTAGATAAATAGTGAAATGCTTTCTTATAATCTGGTTCTAGATATATCCCCTCTAAATATGATCTTCCAACAATATAATATGCATCTTCATAATCATTTTCAGCAGCTCTTTCAATCCAATAATAAGCACTAACTAAGTTTTCCTCACACCCTTCTCCATTCTTATACATTAAGGATAATGCATACTGTGATGCTGGAAAATTATTTTCAGCAGCTTTTTTATGCCATTTAAATGCACTATCTACATCCTTTTCTACACCAAACCCATTGTAGTAACATCTTCCAAGTTGATAATATGCAGCAGAATAATCATTTTCAGCACTTTTTTGGAACCAAATAAAAGCCTTATAATAATCTTTTGGTACTCCATTACCTTCAGAATATAATACCCCTATAGAATATTGTGCAAAAGCATTACCTTTACTAGCAGCTTTATAATACCATTGATATGCCATTTCATAATTTCTAGGTATTCCAATTCCTCTATCATAAAATAATCCTAAATAACTTTCAGCATATTCATCATTCATTTTTGCTGCATCTAGAAAATATTTATATGCAGTTTTATAATCTCTCTTTACCCCCCTTCCAAAATAATATTTTTCTCCAGACTCAACTAATTCCTGTGAGACCTCTTCTGCCTCTGTTTTCTCTAAAATATTACTTTCTATTTTTTTCTTACTTTCTAAATCACCCTTGTCTTTTTTTAGATATTTCTTAAATATTTCTTTTTCTGATTCAAATAAATCACTTATAAATAAAGAATAATTCTCGTTACCATAATTAATTACAAACCAGACAAGCACTTCATATAATAGCTTCATTTCAATAAGCTCTTGATCATTTTCATAATCGTGTTCATTACTTTTAGCCTTTTTACTCCATAATATTATTTTTTGTAATATTTCATTTGGAATAACATCCATCTCTTTCAATATATCTAACCTTTTTAACCATCCTACATTTTCATCATATAATATATTATTTTGTTTACATATATAATAAATAATATCATCAATTACAGCATCTACATCTTTATTTATCATCTCTGGACTAGTTTGTCCCTTTAATTCATTTAAATCTTCATATATATCTCTAAACTCTAACTTTAGAAAATCATAATTAAAGATTTTGTCCATATATCCTCCAATGTTATTACTCCTACTAATAGTTTATTATATGGTTAATAGGTTTATTAGTAGTATTTTTTTAATAAATAAAAAAATACTAGCTATATCAAAGAAAAATTTATTATATAAATCTTCCTTTAATATAGCTAGTTTAACTAAATTATAATACTTTTGATAAAAAGTCTATTGTTCTTGAGTTTTTTGGATGTGAGAAAATTTCTTCTGGAGTTCCTTGTTCAACTATATTTCCTGCATCCATAAATAAAATTCTATCTCCAACTTCTCTTGCAAATCCCATTTCATGAGTAACAACTACCATTGTCATACCATCTTTTGCAAGATCTTTCATAACACTTAATACTTCACCAACCATTTCTGGATCTAATGCAGATGTTGGCTCATCAAATAGCATAACATCTGGCTCCATAGCTAAAGCTCTTGCTATTGCTATTCTTTGCTTTTGTCCACCTGAAAGTGATGATGGATAAGCTTTTGCTTTATCAGTTAGGCCAACCCTCTCTAATAATTCAAATGCTTTCTTTTCTGCTTCAGCCTTACTAATCCCCTTAACCTTAATAGGTGCTATTGTTAAGTTTTCTAATACAGTCTTATGTGGGAATAAATTAAATTGTTGGAATACCATCCCCATCTTTTCTCTGATCTTATTTATATCAACCTTTTTATCAGTTATACTATTTCCTTCAAATACTATTTCTCCTGATGTAGGTTCTTCTAATAGGTTTAAACATCTTAAAAATGTACTTTTTCCTGATCCTGATGGTCCTATTACAACTACAACCTCACCTTTTTTTATATGCTCATTTATTCCTTTTAAAACATCATTTTTTCCAAAACTTTTATGAAGATTATTAACGTGAATCACTTTTTTTCATTCTCCTTTCTATAAGAGATATAATTCTACCTAATGTAAATGTCATAATAAAGTAAAATACTGCTGCTACTATGTATGGCTCTAATCCAAGATATGTAGAACCTACAACAACTTTCCCTGCAAACATTAATTCATTAACACCTATTATTGAAGCCATTGATGATTCCTTAATTATTGCAACGAATTCATTACCTATAGCAGGTAAGATATTTTTAACAGCTTGTGGTATTACAATTAACATCATTGCTGTGCTCTTTTTCATTCCTAAACTTCTTGCAGCTTCCATTTGACCCTTGTCTACTGCTTCTATACCAGCTCTTACTATTTCTGATACATATGCTGCTGAATTTAATGCAATTGCTATAACTGCTGATGTAAATGGACTTAAATCTATTCCAAAGAACATCTTAGATCCTGCATACATAATTAAGATTTGTAATAACATTGGTGTTCCTCTAATTATTTCAATATAAACAACCGCTATTATCTTTAAAGGCTTTATCTTCCAAATATGAAAGTTTGACGTCTTCATAAAGAATAATAAAGATCCAAATAGTGCTCCAAAAAATACTGTAATTAACGAAATTAATAATGTATATTTAACCCCTTCAAAATAGTAAGGTAAATAATTTGGCACGAAGCTAAAATCAAAATTCATTTTTTTCATCCCCCTCAATATCAACTATTCATAGTAATATATTAATAAAATTTACTATTTAACAGTTTAGAGAACATAGTTACATCCCCTAAACTGCTATAACTAAATTCTATATTTATTATTCAGCAACTCCTGTACTTGCAGCTAATTCATTTGCTTTTAATATATAATCGTCCATCTTTCCTGATTCATTTAATTCATTTATAACTTCATTTATTTTAGCTAATAATTCTGGATTATTTTTAGCAACACCTACTGCATTACCACCATTTTTTTCTTCATAAGTAGGTTCACCTACTGCTAAATCTGGATTATTTTTAACTGCCATTTCAGCAACCGGCTTTTCCATTACTATTGCATCAACTTTTCCAGATTTCAATTCTAATATTAAATTATTAACATTAGCTAGTAATTGTAAATCCGCATTTGGAATTTCTGCCTTTGCTATTTGTTCTTGAGTTGATCCTAGTTGTGCTCCAACTTTTGCACCTTCTAAATCAGCAAATGTTTTATACTTGTCTGCATCTTCAGTTCTTACTAATATTCCATGTTGTGAGTTATAATAGATATCTGAGAAATCTACAACTTTAGCTCTTTCTTCAGTTGGATTCATTCCTGAAATTACAACATCAACCTTTCCTGCTGGCAATGCTGATACTAATGCATCAAAATCCATTTCTTGAATTACTAATTCAACCCCTATTGCATCAGCTATTTCATTAGCTATATCTACATCAAATCCACCAATAACATCTTTTCCATTTTCATCTATGTAGTGGAATTCATATGGTGCATAATCCGCGCTCATTCCTACAACTAATTTACCTTTTTCTTGTATTGTTTCTAATAAGTCAGTGCTATTATTATCTGATGCTTTGTTACTTGATGCCCCACATCCAACAAAACCCATAGTCATTACTCCTAACATTACTGCTGCTATCACTTTTTTCATTAATCCTTTTTTCATATTTAAATCCCCCTCGACTATTCATTGTTAATCTTTTCCTTAACCTCGGTATAATTATACAACACATTATCATATTTATGCAACACTCTTTTTGATTTTTTTATATTTTTTTATATTTATGCATAAATATTATAGTTTTTATGAATATTTATATAACATTTATGAAATTTATAATATTTTCCTACAATTTCCTTGTTTTTTTATACATATTTTATACATATCTTCTGCATATATATTTATATTTTCTTTCAAAAATAGCAAGCAATAATATTAAAATTAAATTATTTCATTAAATTTGTCCATTTTTATATCCATCATGAATAAAATATTATGAATAACTTAATTTTATTAGGAGTGAAATTAATGACAACACTAAAAGAGAGACATCTCTTTCCTGGTGGAAACACCTCTAAAGGCTTCTATTCATTTTATAGATATGTACTTTCTCAAGATGATGCAAAACGTATACTTTGTATAAAAGGTGGCCCTGGTACTGGAAAATCTCAACTTATGAAAAAAATTGCTGCTTATTTCAGCAAAAAAGGATATACAATAGAATATCATCATTGTTCTTCAGATCCGAATTCTTTAGATGGAGTTTTAATTAAAGAATTAAACATAGCTTTATTAGATGGTACATCTCCACACATTGTTGATCCTATAAATCCTGGAGCTGTAGATGAAATACTTAATATGGGTGATGCCTTAGATATGGATGTACTTTCTAAAAACAAAAAAGAAATTATCTCTTTAAACAAGGAAATTGGTAAGAACTTTAAAAGAGCTTATAGATATTTAGGCTCTGCTAAATGCATTCATGATGATTGGAGCAGTCTAAATTACGAATCTTTAGATTCTAATAAGATTTCTAATATTATCGAAAACCTAAAAAATAATATCTTTAAGTCTGATAAAATTGGATATGGCGGCGAACGTCATCTTTTCGCAACTGCAATTACACCTGATGGAATAATTACTTATGCTGATCAGCTTAGTAGTGAATTTAAAAAGAAATATGTATTAACAGGTGGCCCTGGCTTTGGTAAGACTGATATTTTAAAATTTATAGGCAGTAGTGGTCAAAAGAAAGGTTTCTTTATTGAATATATGCATGATCCTTTTGTTCCTGAAAGAATCGAGCATATTTTTATTCCTGAATTATCAACCTGCATTATAAGCAATAATGAAATTAACCAAGCTAATTATACTGGTATTGAATATAATTTATTTGACTACACTAAATCTAATTTACCATCTTCAAAAATTGACGATATAAAATATAATAGTAATTTATTCTATGAATTAGTTAATAAGAGTATTTCTTTAATCCATAATGCTCATATATTACATGACGAATTAGAAAGTTATTATATTAAAGCAATGGATTTTTCTGTTGCTAATGATATTTATGATAATGTTATTAAGAAATTAAGTAAATACGAATAAATTAAAAAGATTACATCAATGTTATTAAATATTGATGTAATCTCCTTTTACTTTTTTTACTTAACAACCAATTAAATTACTAACCATAATCCAATAATTTAAATATGTTTTTTTCTCAAAAATATGATACTACATTTTTAATATTCCCTGTTTCATTCCATCGATTAAAACTTATTCTCTTTTTGGAATTAAAATATAATTTGATAAGTTAATATTTAATTTTTATCAAACCTCATATTTTGTATATTTTTACAAAGCAAATTCATTTTATTTATTTTTATTTATTCACTATAACATAAATCATTTTACACTAATTCATCTCAAGGGTATATCATATGTCTTTCATCCCTATACGAATCTGTTATATCAAATTGTTGTTAACAACAATTTGATATAACT
>SKEW01001689.1_pt1 | contig 12423 bp, 10 predicted proteins | sample 4841441 | NCBI WGS metagenome assembly SKEW01 (sample SAMN11008799, study PRJNA524170) | human gut metagenome | isolation source: fecal sample from pouch patient p41 | place: Israel: Tel-Aviv | reverse complement strand
AATAAATCTCATAATAAAAAAAATATATAAATAAAAAAAAGAATATAGCATAAAAATAAATTATAATACAAATAAGAAAATTATCCTAATAAATCATAGTAATATTTATTAGGATGATTTTTTAAAAATAATAAATATTAAAGTTTATTGGAGGGCGTATGGAACTAAAGATTATAGATAAAGAATTTGCAATATGTAAAGTTGAAGATTTTTCACAAATAAATTTAAATGATGAATTTATATTTGTAGGCAAAACAGACAATGAGCTTTCAGTAGTTTGTGAGATGGAATCTATTCCAAATAATTGTACACATATTGACAGGGGATGGATAGGATTTAGAATACAAGGTGAGTTAGACTTTTCACTTATAGGTATAATATCAAAATTATCAGCAATACTTGCAGAAAATAAGATAGGAATTTTTACAGTGTCTACATATGATACAGATTATATCTTAGTAAAAAAAGAAAAAATCGAAGAGGCAAAAGAAGCTCTTAGAGAAAATGAATATATTATATATTAAATTTTAAGTGGGATACTAAAAATGATAAGAAAGTTAAATAAATTTTACTTTAGGAAGAAAAAATTTACTTTGAGTTAAGGTTAATTTAAGTTTTGAAATGTATTATTAAAGCATAGTAAATGATACAAGCTAGTTAATTTCTAGAAAGTTATTTAAACTTAAATAACTAATACTTAAAATAATTTTTTTGATGATTTTTTTAGTAATAACTCCCCGAAAAAAGGATGTGGCGGCGCATCCTTTTTTCTTGTCTAAATTTAAATTTTTTAAGAAAAACTTAATGATTATGTAGGTAAAAGAGTTTATAATAAATAAGGAATTAGATGATGGAGGGATAGTTATGAGGCTTTTTCAAGTTATCAGTTTAGCTAGAGAGTATTTAGTATTAGGCATAATAGGCTTAATTTTTATAGGCATAATATATTTTATATTTTTTAGGAAATTTCTTAAAAATCACATGCAAACAAATATAAAAAAGGTAATCATATTTTGCATTTTATTTTGCTATATAGTAATAGTAATTGGTGCGACTATTTTTACAAGATCTGGAGTATATGAACATGCAAATTTTAATTTATTTAGCTCTTATATAGAGGCTTGGAATAATTATTCAAAATCTTATTGGAGAAATATAATTTTAAATATACTAATGTTTGTTCCTTTTGGATTTTTACTTCCACTTTTTAGTGATAGATTTAAAAAATTCTATTGGACGCTTGGTTTGAGTTTTTTATTTACCTTTGGAATAGAATCAACTCAATATATAACTAAAAGAGGAATTTTTGAAGTAGATGACATAATGAACAACTGGATAGGCGCGCTTATTGGCTATAGTTTAGTTATGTTTTTATTAACATCTATATCTAAAGAAAAAACAAAATTTAAACCTTTAAAATTAATAATATATCTTTTACCAACATTAGGGGTTATATTTGCTGGTTATAAGATAACAGATGCTTATAATTCACAAAGATTTGGAAATCTAAGTAGCAATTATAATTATGTTTACGATATGTCTAAGGTATCTTTAAATAGCAAAGTTGAATTAAAAGATGATGATGACAAAGAAAAAAAGGTATATACTTTAAATAGATTAAGTTCTGAAGATGCATTAAATTTTGCTCAAGACTTTTTCAAAAAATTAGGAACAAGTGTAGATAAATCAAATATAGATACTTATGACAATCAAATACTATATAGTTCAAGCAATGGAAGATATAAAATAATGGTTTATCTAAATGGTGGAGCATATAGTTTTACTGATTTTAACTGTAGTGATAATGTAATAAATCAAAATATGGATAAAGAAAGTGTAATAGCAGCATTAAAAAAATATAATGTAAAACCATGTGATATTGCAGAATTTGAACAAGAAAGAGAAGATGGTAAAAAGTTATCTTCATATAGGTTTTATGTTGATTTAAATGAAAAAAATAATAAGTTAACTGATGGGTATTTAACAATATCTCAGTCAGATGAAATACTTAATATATACAACTATATATATACTTATAAGTCATATGGAAAATATAAAATTATAAGCCAAGAAGAGGCTTATGACAAAATAAAAGCAGGTCAGTTTAATTCTTATGAATTATACAATATAAAATCAATCTTGATTAGAAGTATTAAATTATGTTATCAATTAGATAGCAAGGGATATTATCAACCTGTATATAGATTTGAATGTACAATTGATGGAGAAGGAAGACCGATATTTATACCTGCATTAGAAGAGGTAAAATAATAGAAAATTTAATATTATAGAATGAAAAAGTGTATTTTAAAATAAAAGGAAGATTTTAAAATACACTTTTTTTAATCTAATCTAAAATAGCAACTGCCCTAACAGAAGCTCCATCAGAATTTATAAATTTTAGAGGAAGAGCACAAAATGTAAATAAATCTGAACCTATTTGATCTAGATTACAAAGATTTTCTATTATAACTAAGTTGTTTTTTAATACTTTATGATGCATAGGTAAATCTTCACTTTCGATAGCCTCGATTGAAATTACATCTAGTCCGATTCCTTTTTTGTTTGAACTTATAAGATAATCTGCAACTTCTTCACTTATAACTGGAAATTTACCGTAGTATTTTTCTGTATCCCAATATTTATCCCAACCAGTTTTAAATAATACAAATTCAGCATCTTCAATAACACCTTTATATTTATTTATATAGGATATATCGATAGTATCGCCTTCTGATAAATCGTTGCAGTCAACGACAATAGCTTTACCAACAAATTTGTCTGCACCAAATTTATCTAGAGTAATACCATCTTCTCTTACATGTGCTGGAGCATCCATATGAGTTCCGGTATGTGAATACATAGTAAGTAAAGTTTCTCTAAATCCGTCCTTTTCAAAAGTGCTAGCAGCATCTAACTTTGGTGGTTCAGTTCCTGGGAAAACAGGCATTCCTTCTTTTATAGTGTGAGTTAAATCTATAACTTTCATAATAACCTCCTTAAAGTAATAGAACTTAATAAAATTATACTAGATTTTTGGGGATATATTAGGAAATTATAATAATTTTTAAGGTTAATATAACTATAATTTTATAGTGGAAAGTATGTATAATAATGTATATAAAATTTATTCGAGAAAGGGTGAAACTCAATTGTTAAAACAAAGCATTATAAAAAGGGGAAATGAAATATCACATTATTTAATAAAAATTAGAAGAGATTTACATAGAACACCAGAGTTAGCTATGGAGGAGTTTGTAACTAAGAAAAAGATAAAAAAATATCTAGACGAAATAGGAATTGATTATATTGAATTTGAACACCATAGGGGTATTATGGCTTATATTTATAAAGAAAATGCAAAGACGACAATAGGAATAAGGGGAGATATAGATGCGCTACCTATTCAAGAGATTAAAGAAAGTGAATATAAATCACAAAACGATGGAATTATGCATGCTTGTGGTCACGATGCACATACTACCATGTTGATTGGGGCTTGTAAATTATTATATGAAATAAAAGATGAGTTAAACGTAAATATAAAATTTTTCTTTGAACCAGCTGAAGAAGAAGGCGGAGGGGCCAAGTTTTTTATTGAAGATGGTCTTATGGAAAATCCAAAAGTAGAGTACATGTTTGGTGCTCATGTCCAAGGATATCTTGAGGTTGGGACTATAGAATCAAAATACGGAACATTAAATGCTAGTGCAGATTCTATTTGGATTGATGTAAAAGGAAAAAGAGGTCACGGGGCTTATCCGCAAAATGGAATAGATGCATTAGTTGCAGCTGCTCAAATAATAACATCACTTCAAAGTATTGTAAGTAGAAATTTAGCACCTCATGAGATGGGAGTTTTGACATTAGGCAAAATTCAAGGCGGAGATGCTGGAAATGTAATTTGTGATGAAGTAAAAATAGATGGAACGCTTAGAACATTAGATAAAAGGCAAAAAGAATTTATGATACAAAGGGCTACAGAAATTATTGAAAATACAGCAGCAGCTTATAGATGCAAAGCTAAATTAACAGTAGAAAAAGATGGATATAACCCACTAAAAAATGACAGAGAATTAATAGATATAGTTAAAAATAATGCAGAAGAATTTTTAGGAAAAGGTAGTTTTATATTTAAAGAAAATCCATCTATGGGAGGAGAGGATTTTTCTTTCTTTGTTGAAAATTGTAAAGGTGCATTTTACCATGTTGGTTGTGGAAATAAAGAAAAGAAAATAACATCATTGATACATACGGAAGATTTTGATATAGATGAGAGATGTCTTAGCATAGGTGCGATAATGCATGTTTTAAATGTATTAAGTTTTAACTAAATTAAAAAATCTACCTTGATTTAAAGGAATATAATAGAAAAGTTATTTGGTTCATGTTTTCATCTGTTTTATTCGTATTTAGGTTTATAATTTATGTAAATATGTAAATAATATAAAAAGTTATTAATTTAAAATATAAAACAAGAATTAGAAAACAATGATAATATAGATTTTTAATTTTTTAAAGGAGGCATAATGAAAAGTTCATTAAAAATAATTCCTCTAGGAGGATTAGGTGAAATAGGGAAAAATATAACTGCGATAGAATATGAAGATGAAATAATTGTGATAGATTGCGGAGTGTCTTTTCCAGATGACGACATGCTTGGAATAGACTTAGTCATTCCAGATATAAATTATTTATTAGAAAATCAAGATAAAGTAAAAGGTTTATTTATAACACATGGTCATGAAGATCATATAGGTTCAATCCCATATATATTAAAACAACTCAATATGGATATATATGCAACACGTCTTACAATCGGACTTATAGCGAGCAAATTAGAGGAGCACAATATAAGTAAAGAAAGTTTAATACCCGTAAAAGAAGGTGATGTGATAAAATTTAATAAACTGAGTGTAGAATTTATAAGGGCAACTCACAGTATAGCAGATGCATGTTCACTGGCGATTTTTACTCCACTTGGAACAATTGTTCATACTGGAGATTTTAAAATAGACTATACTCCAATTGACGGAAGAGTTATGGACTTAAACAGATTATCAGCTCTAGGTGAAGAGGGAGTATTATTGCTTATGGCAGATAGTACAAATGTAGAGAGAAGTGGGCATTCGCTTTCTGAAAAAACAATAGGGGAAACATTAAATAGAATTTTAGATGGGGCGACAGGAAGGGTTATAGTAGCTACATTTGCATCGAATATTCATAGAATGCAACAAATAGTAGATGCATCATTAAAAGAAAACAGAAAAATTTGTTTTAGCGGAAGAAGTATGGAAAATGTAAGCAAGGTAGCTATGGAGCTTGGTTATTTACATATTCCAGAAGAGGCTGTAATAAGTGTGGATGAATTAAATAATCATGATAACAATAAAATAACTATAATAACTACTGGCAGCCAAGGGGAACCTATGGCTGGGCTTTCAAGAATAGCTTATGGAAATCACAGAAAAATAAAATTAGAACGCGATGATTTATTTATAATTTCAGCATCACCTATACCTGGAAATGATAAAATGATATCAAAGGTAATAAATCAACTTTATAAAAAGGGAGCAGAAGTTATATATGAAGATTTAGAAGATGTACATGTTTCTGGTCATGCATATCAAGAGGAATTAAAATTAATTCATTCTATAACAAAGCCTAAATATTTTCTACCAGTCCACGGCGAATATCGTCATCTTAAACACCATGCTGACTTGGCCAAAAAGATGGGCATGAAGGGCGAAAATATATTTACTATGGAAAATGGAGATGTGCTTGAAATAAGTGAAGAAGGCGCAAAAATATCTGGAAAAATACGTACAGGTGTACTTTATGTAGATGGAATAGGTGTTGGAGATGTAGGAAATATCGTATTAAGAGATAGACGTAATTTAGCAAGGGATGGTATGGTAATAATAGTATTTGCTATAGATATGGAGAATTTCTATCTTGCTTCAGGACCAGATGTTATAACAAGAGGATTTATATATGCTAGAGAAAATGAAGATATAATAAATGAAATAAAAGAAGTATCAAGAAAAAAAATCGAAGAATGTCTATTAGAACAATCAACAGGATGGCAGGTATTAAAGGGAAGTGTAAGAAAATCTGTTGAAGTACTGCTTTTTGAAAAAACAAAAAGAAAACCAAGTGTATTTCCTATTATAATGGATGTATAGACATAATTTTAGGAGGGATGAGATTGAGTAAGTATATTGAATTTAAAAATGTAAAAAAAATATACAAAATGGGTGAAGTTAATATCGAAGCATTGAGTGGAGTAAACTTTTCTGTAGATAAAGGGGAATTTGTAGTCGTTGCTGGGGCAAGTGGCGCCGGGAAAAGTACAATACTAAACATACTAGGAGGCATGGACAGCCCTAGCAGCGGACAAATTATAGTAGACAATAAATATATAAATAACTATTCAAATAAAGAATTAATAACATATAGAAGATATGATATAGGATTTGTTTTCCAGTTTTACAATCTGGTACAAAATCTTACCGCAAAGGAAAATGTAGAACTTGCGACACAAATATGTAAAGATCCATTGGACATAGATGAAGTTATGGAAGCCGTAGGACTTGGAGATAGAAAAAACAACTTTCCAGCGCAACTATCTGGTGGGGAACAACAAAGAGTAGCAATAGCAAGAGCGCTTGCTAAAAATCCTAAATTACTTTTATGTGATGAGCCAACAGGTGCATTAGATTATAACACAGGCAAATCAATTCTAAAATTACTACAAGATACATGTAGAAAGATGAACATGACAGTTATAATAATAACTCACAACTTAGCCCTTACGCCTATGGGAGACAAAGTGATTAAAGTGAAAAATGGGAAAATAGAAAGTGTAGTTGTAAATGACAATCCAATCCCTGTAGAAAGGATTGAGTGGTAATATGAAAAGTACACTTAATAAAGATTTTGTAAGGGATATAAAAAATTCAAAAGGAAGATTTATTTCGATTTTGCTTATTGTAGCACTTGGTGTGGCTTTTTTTGCAGGAATTAAAGATGCACCATTAGTTATGAAGAAAACATCTGATTCATATTATGATGATTCTAATTTAATGGATATCAGAATTACATCGACTCTAGGACTTACGGATGATGATGTCGATGCAATTAAAAAAATAAACAAAGTAGATGGAATCAAAGGAACTTACTCCATGGAAGCAATTTCGAATTATAAAGATAAAGACAGCGTAGTTCAAATTCAAAGCATAAATTTAAGTGATTATAAACAAAACAATAAAAATTACATGAACAGACTTAAGGTGGTAAAAGGAAGATTGCCACAAAAAAGCGGTGAATGTGTAATTGAAAAATCAAAATATCAATTTTTAGCTTATCCTATAGGAAGTAAGATAACTCTTGATTCTGGAACGGATGAGGATATAAGTGACAGCCTAAATAAAAAAGAATATACAGTTGTGGGATATGTAAATACTCCATATTATCTATCACATGAAAAGGGAAATGCATCTATAGGTGGAGGAAGAGTCCAAGGAGCGATGATGATTTTGGATTCAGACTTTAAGTTAGATGTATATACAGATATTTATTTGACTGTAAAAGGAGCTAAAGCTTTAGATACATATAGTGATGAATACCAAGAATTAATAGATTCAGTAGTGCATGATATAGATAAAATCACAGACGATAGAATAAAAGCTAGATATGATGAAGTTGTATCAGAAGCACAAGATAAATTAAATGAATCTAAGCAAAAATACGAAGATAATAAAGCAAAGGCTGAAAAGGAAATAGATGATGCACAATCTAAAATAGATAAATCAAAGACTGAGTTAGAACAAGGCAAATTTGAACTTGAGTCTCAAAAATCAAATACAAAGAGAAAAATACAAAATGGAAAAGTACAAATAGAAAATGCAAAGAAACAATTAAAGTCTGGAAGAGTTCAGTATGAGAATGCATTAAAAGAATTTAAAACTCAAAAGAAAAAAGCGCAAGGTGAATTTAAAAAGGCAGAAAACAAAATTAAGGACTTAGAATCACAAAAATCAGAACTAGAAAATGGTATAGCCCAAATAAATTTATTGCTTAAAGATGAAAATTTATCAGAAGAACAAAAACTTTACTACCAAAATGAATTAAAAACAATGAATTCAAATTTAGAACAATTAAAATCAGGAATTTCATCGGCTAAAAAAGAGTTAAACTCACAAAAACAAAAACTACAAAGTAGTGAAAATAAATTAAAACAAACAAAACAAACCCTAGATTCAAATGAAGCAAAAATAAAACAATCAGAAATTGAGTTAAAACAATCTGAAAAAACTGCAAATAATGAAATACAAAAGGCAGAGCAAAAAATTAGATCTGGGGAAGAAGAGATACAAAAGGCACAAACTACTTTAGATAATAAAAAACAAGAAACACAAGAAAAATTATCAAAAGCAGAAAAAGAAATTAAGAAAGCACAAAGGGAAATAAATAAAATTGAAAAGCCAACGTGGTATGTTCTAGACAGAGATAGTCATAGATCATTTGTTGAATATGAAGGTTGTGCAAATAGTATAGATGCTTTGGCAAAAATATTCCCTGTATTTTTCTTTGCAGTAGCGGCACTTGTATGTTTGACAACTATGACAAGAATGGTCGATGAACAGAGAATAAATATAGGAACATTAAAAGCACTTGGATATACAGTGTTTGACATAGCTAAAAAATATATATTATATGCATTTACTGCAAGTATAATAGGAAGTATATTAGGTTTACTTATAGGATTTTCAGTATTTCCAATCGTAATTTTTTACGCATATGGAATGATGTATACCTTACCAGATATGATTCCTACAATAGATATAAAACTTGCTATATCAATTACATTAATAGCAATATTAGTAACGACAGTGTCAGCTTATACGGCTTGCAAGAAGGAATTGATGGAGGAACCATCGGCACTTATGAGACCAAAGGCTCCAAAAAATGGGAAGAGAATATTATTGGAAAGAATCGATTTTATATGGAAGAGACTTAGTTTTATAAGCAAGGTTACATTGAGAAATATATTTAGATATAAGAAAAGATTTTTGATGACAGTACTTGGAATAGCGGGATGCACAGCACTTTTAGTGACTGGATTTGGAATAAAGGATTCTATACAAATGATTGTCTCGGGACAATATGGAGAATTACTTAAATACGATATGGAAATATCAATATCAAATAAAACAACCGATTCAAAGATAAAAGATATGGCATCTAAGTTAAATAAAACTAAAAATATAAAACAATACGAGTTTTTCGTGTATGAAAATGGAGAAGTAAAGACTAATGAAGGAAGTGAAGATGTAAATATAGTAATTCCAGATGATTTGAATAAGTTTAATGATTTTATCGAGCTTAGACAAAGGGTTGGTCATAAAAAAATAAACTTAAAAGATGATGGTTTAGTATTAAGTGAAAAGGCGGCGCGAGTAATAGGAGCCTCAGTTGGAGATACTATAAAACTAAAAAATAGCGATAATATAACTGTAGAAGCTAAAGTAAGTGATATAACAGAAAACTATATATCACATTATGCTTATATGACAAAGAATTACTATAATAAATTGTTTAATAATATTCCTTCTAATAACAAGGTTTTAGGAATTTTAAATAGAACTTCTTCAAAAGAAGAAGATAAACTATCAAAAGAATTAATAAATATCGATGGAGTATCTGGCGTAGTATTTAATACAGTCTCAAAACAAACATTTAGCAATACTATTAAAAACTTAAATTATGTCGTATTAATTATGATAATTTCAGCAGGATCGCTAGCATTTGTAGTTTTATACAACTTAACAAATGTAAATATTTCTGAAAGAATAAGAGAAATTGCAACGATAAAAGTATTAGGTTTTTATGATGGAGAGACAGCAGCATATATTTATAGAGAAAACATTATATTAACAATAGTGGGTATAATAGTTGGATTGATTATGGGAAAATTCCTACATCAATATATTATGACTACTGTTGAAATAAAATCTATGATGTTTGGTAGGGTAATAAATACAAAGAGTTATATAATAGCAGCTATTTTAACAGTTTTACTTTCACTTATAGTTAATGTAGTTATGTACTATAAATTAAAAAATGTAAAAATGGTAGAATCATTGAAATCAGTAGATTAAAAATAAAAATATAAAATATTTATAAAAATCAATGTCAAAAACATCGCATCTAACATAATATAATCTAGAAATAAATTTTTTATCAACAAGGGGGTAAAAACAATGTTAGAAAGATTCTTTGGAGGATGCGATGGAGGATTTTTTGGAATGGGATGGTGGATAATAGTATTATTCTTCCTATTCTTAGCTTTCCAAGATAGCTGGACTGACATAGACATATGTGCATGGATACCATTCTTAATATTACTATTAATAGTTTGTGGTTCTATGGGTATAGAAGATGATGGATGTGGATGTTGCTAATATAATTTAATTATATATAAGAAAACTTTTCTTTGTAACATTTAGTACAAATTTTCTAATAGGGGGTCATCATATGGATTTTAGTAAGCTTTCACAAAATGTTCAAAAAGGTAATGCCAGAATGACTAATAAATTAGTTCAAGAAGCTCTAGAAAATGGGATTGAAGCTTCTGTTATATTAGAAAAAGGACTTATACCTGCTTTAAATGAAGTAGGTATTAAATTTAAGAACAATGAAATTTATGTCCCTGAAATGCTACTTGCCGGCAAAGCAATGAGCGCTGGCATAAAAGTCTTAGAACCTCTCTTATCTTTAACTGGTGCAAAACCAATAGGAACAGCAGTTATAGGTACTGTAAGAGGTGATATTCATGATATTGGTAAAAACTTAGTTAAAATCACACTTCGTGGTATTGGTATTGAAGTTTATGATTTAGGAGTAGATGTTTCAGCTCAAGACTTTATAAATAAAGCTGAAGAAGTAAATGCTGATTTAGTCTGTCTTTCTGCTTTACTTACTACGACTATGCCAGAAATCGGTGAAGTTATAAAAGAGTTTAAAAAAGCGGGTATTAAAGAAAAATACATCTTCATGATTGGCGGAGCCCCAGTAACAAGCAACTTTGCTAAGAGAGTAAATGCTGATTATTATACTGCAGATGCTGCCTCAGCTGCACGTCTTGCTGAAAAAATACTACTTCAAAAACATAATATTTAAAACCATATAAAATTGTAATATTTTTGGTTAAAAATCATTTTAAATAAATGATTTTTTCCTATACTTGCCTTAATAAAAATTTATTAAGGCAATTTTTTTCTCTAGTTAAAAACAAAAGTGCTGCCCTCATTTAAAAAACTAGAACAACACTTTCAACAATTATATTAATAATACTTACATATTCATAATTCTTATCAATTTACTTATTTTTACTTTTTAAAAATTCATTTATTATTTAGGATTTCCAATTATTCCAGCTCTAAATGCTTGAAGATATTCAGCACAGAACTCATCTCTACCTGCTAACATTTCTGCTGTAACTATACTACCCATCATATCTCTATCAAGTGGATTTATAATAAGTCCATCAAGACCTCTGGCGATAGCCATTACTGCAAAGTTTCTATTTATATATTTTCTTTCTGGAAGTCCAAATGATATATTACTTAATCCACACATAGTATGAACACCTTTAAATTGAGTAGTTATTGCTGCTACTGAATCTAAAAATTCAAATCCATAAGTGTCGTCAGTTCCTATAGGTTGAACAAGTGGATCGACATATATATTGTCTATATCTACATTATTTTTAACTAATCCATTTATTAATTTATCAGCTATTTTAAGTCTTTGATCACAAGTTTCAGGCATTCCGTCTGAACTCATACATAAAGCAACTATTTTTAAATCAGTTCCAGCTACTACTGGAAGTACTGCATCATATCTATCTTCTTCTAAAGATATTGAGTTTATCATTGCAGTTCCTTTATGTACTTTTAAAGCAGCTTCTAAAGCTTTTGGATCTGGAGAATCTATACAACATGGTATATCTACTACTTGTTGGATATTTTCTATCATCCATTTTAAATGTTCTATTTCAGTTCCTACAAAAGTTCCGGCATTTACGTCGATATATGTAGCTCCAGCTTCTTCTTGGTCAACTGCTATTTTTTTGATATATTCGATATCACCTTTGTCTATTGCTTCTTTTATTGCTTTTCTACTTGAGTTTATTAATTCACCAACTATAATCATAAGATATTCCCCCTAATTAATTTTTTTCATAACCATTTTTATTATTTTATCTACTTTATTGTAAAATTTTTTATATTACCTCTTGTAAAGAATTAAAAATTCTTTTGGGTCGTAAAAATTTTGACAAGAGGCGTATTGTACGACCCATTAAATAGATCAAATTAAAATATACGATTGTGGTATTCATATTAATCTTTTCAATAT
>SKEW01001684.1_pt1 | contig 12438 bp, 11 predicted proteins | sample 4841441 | NCBI WGS metagenome assembly SKEW01 (sample SAMN11008799, study PRJNA524170) | human gut metagenome | isolation source: fecal sample from pouch patient p41 | place: Israel: Tel-Aviv | reverse complement strand
CACGGCAGCGGGAATCAAAGTCATGGTGGCAGCACTTAACTTAAATTTCCACATACTGGTACGATGAATCGGTTCTGTTTTCATAATCTTCTCCTTTTGTTTTTAAAGAGCCGTGTCAGGAATGACTTTCGGACGCAACGCTCTATAGAATAGTTATTAGAACCATATAGTCACTTTACCATACCATCCGTAGTCGACATGAGTTAATATAGTAAAATTACTATTTTTAAAAGTTCATAGTCTTATAATACGCTTATTTTCAAAATTGTCAAGTCTTTTCTGAAAATTCTTTAAAAAATGTTGTGAAATTTAAAATGCCTAGCTGAGCTAGACATCTTTCGACTGAGATTTTGTTTTCATTACTATCACTAATACTTCTACGTTTTCGTAATCGACAGAAATTTAGTCCATGACATAAATTTCTCCACGACTATATAGGGCAGCCTTTCCTGCAAGGTAAATCCTATCACCCTCTATACGACAAAAGAGGAGGCCACTCCTTTCAGAGGCTTGATAGGCCCTAAATTCTGCTTGTGCCAACTTATTAGCCCACAAAGGAATGACATGACAGTGTCCTGATCCACAGACTGGATCTTCCTTAATTGATAATTTTGGAGCGAAACTTCGTGTGACAGTATCATACTTGCTTCCTTTGGCAGTGATATTCAGGAGGAGCCCATCTAAAACTTTGACTCTGTCAAAATCTGGAGTAGCATTGATGACATCATTTTCATGGGGTAAGATACAGACTAGGTCTCTTCCCAGCCACGCTTCAAGCGGACACACTCCGATTGCTTCTTCCATCTCACTTGTGACTGGAACTTGCTGCATAGCGTATGCTGGGAAATTGAGCTCATAATAATCTGCTTTTCTAGTAACTACAAGTTCGCCACTTTGTGTTGCAAAGATCAGTTTTTCAGCTTCTATTTCTTTAAATTGAAAGAGAACAAAGGCCGTTGCCAAGGTAGCATGGCCACACAGATCGATTTCCCCACCTGGAGTAAACCAACGTAATTCATAGTGGACACCATTTTTAACCGTAAAAGCTGTCTCAGAAAGATTATTTTCTTTAGCGATATTCTGTAAGGTATCATCTGACAACCATTTGTCTAGAAGACAAACAGCCGCCGGTTTCCCTTTAAAAACAGTATCTGTAAAAGCATCGACGATAAATTGGGGGATGGTATATTGATTAATTGGCATGGACGACTCCTTAAATTATTGTTCTTATTAAATCTGAGAGTTCAAGAGAATGCTTAATCATGTGATATATACTATTTGTTAATCCTATCCTTATTCACTAAACCACGCCATACTCGGTGAGTTCATTATTATTTTAGTCAGCTCTTGAGGACTTTCTTGTGCTCCTTTTATAATCCACTCAGTAATCACTCCAATAAGTCCTGAAACAAACATATTTATGGCATATTGTTCTGGCATGTTAAAAGTCTCAACGATGATGGGAACTGAAGACGGAGTGTCCTCTATAACCCCATTAATAAAGGAACGTACATTATCTGCGAAACTAAACTCATGCTTTTGAGCAATTTGTGAAAAAAGGGAAATATTTTCTGCAAAGTAAGTCAGAACCTCTTCCAGCGCCTTTTGAGGATTGCCTCTCTTTCTTTCAAGAATTTCAGCAATATCTTGCATGGCTTCTTCTTTTAGTTGTTGGAGAAAGTCTTCTTTATCTATATAATGCAGGTAAAAAGTTGAACGATTAATACCTGCTTTTTTTGTCAATTGACTAACAGAAATATCATTAAGATTGTTTTTAGACAAAAGAAGAATAAAAGCTTGTCTTATATCATCTTTAGTAGTTGTTTTTCGTTGTTGCATAGGGTCTCCTTAAATAGACATATTGTTGTTTCTATTATATTCTCAATAAAGACATTGTCAAGAGCTGTAGCTTATTACTACATTTTTTAACTTTTTGACGACTTAAGACATCTTAAATCTTATTTCAACATATTGTCTATTTTTGTTGTAGCATTTTGTTTTGAAATGATTTATAATAACCTCCGTATTAATTCAACAAGTTGTTGTTTTAACGCTTATTAACCTATAAAGGAGACAATGCGCAATGGCATATATTGAAATGAAACACAGTTACAAACGGTATAAAACTGGTGATGTGGAAATCATCGCAAACAATGATATTAACTTTGAGATTGAAAAAGGAGAGTTGGTTATCATACTAGGTTCCTCTGGCGCTGGGAAGTCAACCGTCCTTAACATTCTTGGTGGCATGGACACCAATGACGAAGGAAAAGTAATCATCGATGGTAAAGACATCTCAAATTATAACGCTAAACAATTAACAGCTTATCGCAGAGACGATGTTGGTTTTGTTTTTCAATTCTATAACTTAGTATCAAACTTAACAGCCAAAGAAAATGTTGAATTGGCCTCTGAAATCGTATCAGATGCCAAAGATGCTGAACAAACCCTATATGACGTTGGTCTTGGTAAACGCATCAACAACTTTCCTGCACAGTTATCTGGTGGGGAGCAACAACGGGTAGCCATCGCTCGTGCCGTAGCGAAAAATCCTAAGATTCTCCTCTGTGACGAACCGACAGGTGCCTTAGATTATAATACCGGAAAACAGGTCTTAAAGATTCTCCAAGACAAGGCTCGTAATGAAGGTGCTACAGTTATCATTGTCACTCACAACGGCGCCCTTGCACCAATCGCAGATCGTGTCATTCGTATGCACTTTGCTCGTGTTCAAAGTATCGAACTCAATTCAAATCCTCAAGATATCGATACTCTCGAGTACTAGAAAGGATTGCTCATGAATCGTAAAACTTATTGGAAAGACGTCAGAAAGTCCTTCTCCAGTTCAAAAGGACGCGTGATTTCGATTGCTTCACTCATGGCCTTGGGGTCTTTCGCTCTTGTAGGTCTAAAGGTGACGACTCCTGATATGCAACACACTGCAACAAACTATTTCACCAAACACCATACAGCTGATCTCACGCTTACAGGTAGTTATGGTCTTAACCAATCGGATCAAGACCTTCTAAATCAAGTCTCATCAGAAGCGAATATTGAGTACGGTTACTTTAAAGACGTGGTACTAAAAAATTCCTTTGATGCCTTTCGACTCTATTCAAAACCTAAAGATATCTCAACTTATGAGGTGGTAAAAGGAAAACTTCCAAACAAGCAAGGTGAGATTGCTCTTTCCTCAGTCTATCAAGACAAATATAAGATTGGTGACAAAATTGACTTTTGTGAGAAAAAGGCTGACAACGGTAAAGATGTCTTAAAAGAGCACAGTTTTACCATCACTGGCTTTGTTCAATCATCTGAAATTTTATCAAGTGTTGACCTTGGTCCATCTACTGCTGGGAGTGGGGAGCTCAAAGGTTATGCGGTTGTTCCTGAGTCAAGTTTTGACTCTGATGTCTACATGATTGCACGATTAGCTTACAAAGATGTCAGTACTGCTAATCCCTATACCCAGGATTACGCTGACAAGATATCCAAACACAAGGATGAACTTAAAAAATTAGTAAAAGATCAACCAGCTAAACGTTTGGAAGAATTAAAAGCTAGTCCTCAGGCTGAGATTAACCAACAAACAAGTCAACTTCAGACAGCAGAGACTGAACTTAACAAAAAAGTGGAACAATCAAAAGCAAGTGGTCAAGATAAGAACCCTCTTGTCCAGGAGCAATTGACACAAGCTCAAGATGAGATAGCTGACAAGAAGGAGCAAATAAAGGAAGCTCAAGAAAAAGTAGATAGCATTTCCGAACCAAGCTATGATGTCTGCACCCGTAGTGAAGCTCCTTGGTCACAAGGTTATGTTTCCTATGAGACTAATGCTTCTGCTTTTCGGAATCTAAGTAATATCTTTCCTGTAATTCTCTACTTTATTGCTGCCTTGGTAACCTTCGTAACGATGGGACGCTTCGTTGAAGAGGAACGTATTAAGGCTGGAACATTCAAAGCTCTTGGTTACCAAAATAAGGACATCATCCGTAAATTCCTCATTTATGGATTTGTAACCAGCATGATAGGTACTACAATTGGTGTTGCTGCTGGTCACATTCTTCTTCCTTCCATCATATACAGTGGCTTTAAGAAGAGTATCCTAATCGCACCTATTGAGCTACACTTCTATCCTTTTAAAACTATTCTAGCTATTATTCTTGCTCTCTTGTCCGCTGTTCTTCCTGCCTATATAGTGGCTAAGCGTGAATTAGGTGAAAAGCCAGCTCAACTTCTTCTTCCAAAACCTCCAACATCAGGTTCTAAGATTCTTCTTGAGCGCATTAGCCCTCTATGGAAACGAATGAGCTTTACACAAAAAGTAACTGCCCGTAATATTTTCCGCTACAAGCAACGGATGTTCATGACTATTTTCGGTGTTTGCGGTTCAATCGCTCTTCTTTTTGCTGGACTTGGTATTCGTTCTTCTATCGGAGACCTTAACACTCGACAATTTCCTAACATCATTCGTTACGATATGATTGTAGCCAATAAGGATAATCTTAATGAGCAAGAAAAAGAAAACTTACAACAATTAATAAACAAAAACAATGTCAAGGAGCATCTTTCTATTCATTACGAAACACTATCAAAAGATGTAGGAAGTAATAATGATAGTCAAGATATCACAACACTTGTCATCCAAGACGAAGATAAAAACACTCTTCAAAATTTCATCAAACTCGATGATCGTAAAACTGGTCAAAAACTAGAGTTGACAGACAAAGGGATTATTATCTCTGAGAAGTTGGCAGACCTAGCCGGTGTTTCTGTAGGTGATTATGTAACCGTTCAAAATAGTCAGGACAAGGACATTAAACTCAAAGTTGCTGGTATTTCTGAGATGTACATGGGACACTTCATCTTTATGAATGAAACGACTTATAAGAATGCTTTCGGTGAAAAAGCTAATCAGAATGCTAATATTCTTACACTGAAGAATCACTCAGATAAAATGTTGAGAAAACAGCAAGTCAATTTATGAAGCTTGATGGTGTAACAGGCATTGTTCAGAATACAAGTCAAAAAGCACAAATCAAGACCATTGTCAACTCACTTAACCGTGTTATGGCAGTATTGATTGGTGTTTCTATACTCCTTGCTTTAGTAGTTCTCTTCAACCTAACTAATATCAATGTGGCAGAGCGTATTCGTGAATTATCAACTATTAAGGTTCTAGGTTTCTTTAATAAAGAAGTGACGCTCTACATCTATCGAGAAACAATTTATCTTTCACTCATTGGTATCTTGGTTGGATTCGGGGTTGGATTTGGACTGCATCAATACATGGTAGATGTTATCCCTCCTGAAAATATCATGTTCAATCCAAGTCTTGGCTGGCTCATCTATGCCGTTCCAACACTTGTAGTCATTGTCATTCTGACAGGTCTGGGGATCTTTGTGAACCAACATCTTAAGAAAGTCAATATGCTCGAAGCACTGAAATCTGTAGAGTAACAAACAATATAACCTAATAAGTAGAACTGAAATGCTAGAATCACTTCGTCGTTTTAGATAAAAAATCCTGCTAAGCAGGATTCGGTGTCACAATTATTTACATCAATCCACTTTGAAGTTACTTCAAACTCACTTCAAACTAAAGGCAACCATTTACAAAATAATACCCCAAACCGCTATCAGGCTTAGGGTATCAGTCACTCATTCATCTAATTGTATATCCTATAATCCTGCAGACAGAGTATACTGTCAGCAACCTCATTTAAGAGCTCTGTGTCGTGTGATACGATAAAGATGATGTTATCCTCTGTTTTCATACTCTTTATCAGTTTTGATATTTTGAGCATATTCTTATAATCCATTCCACTTGTTGGCTCGTCAAAGAATATGAATCTCGAGTTTTTGCAGAGAACAGAAGCTATCGCAACCCTTTGCTTTTGACCGCCCGAAAGGCTCATAGGATGCCTGTCCCTTAGTTTGGCAAGTCCAAGCCCCGACAATACCTGATTAATCCTATCTTCTTCAATCTTCTTTACTCCAAGCCTCATTTCCTCTTCAACCGAATCGGCAAACAGCTGATAATTGACATCCTGCATAACAAGCGAAGACTGTTTAAGTCTTTCTTTCCTGCTTAAAGCTTCTCCATCATATTCTATTTCACATTTTCCCTTTTCCAAAAGCCCTGTCATCACACTCAAAAAGGTTGACTTGCCACAACCATTCTTTCCGATGATTCCATATATTTTCCCAAAATCAAGGGATACATCATCCACTTCAAGCTCTCCCTTGTTGGCAAAATTAAAGGAAAGTTTCTTGATTATCAGGTCTTTGCCACCATCGTTTTTAGGCTTATTTAAGACTGTTTTATACCTTGAGCGAAGTCCAAGACCAGCTATCTCAGCGTCCGTAACCGACAAAAAGCTCAGTGCAGTGTACTCTCTCGCTATTCTTCCGTTTTGAATGATAATTATTCTGTCTGCTACATCCATTAGATAATAAATCCTGTGTTCTGCAAGGATTAGGGTTATCCCTTTATTTTTAAGAATGATAAGCATTTCTTTTAAGATATCAATATAATTCTCATCCAAGTTAGATGAGGGTTCATCAAGAACAATGATTTTACACCCCGATATATAAGCAGCAGCAACACATAAAATCTGTTTTTCTCCTCCTGAAAGCTCAAATATACTACGCCCCAAAAGATGATCTATCTTAAAAACATCTAACATCTCATTCATTCGGCTTTCCATTTCTTTTTTATCAAGCCCTATATTCTCAAGATAAAACAGAAGTTCAAGAGTGGTATCCACATTAAAAAAATGTGTCTTAGGGTTTTGAAAAACACTGGCTATCATAAGAGATATTTCATAGAGTTCAAGGTTTTTAATCTCCTTTTCACCAACCTTAATACTTCCTGATATTTGAGCATTTTCGTATTCAAAGGCTAAGCCGTTGATGGAATTTATAACAGAAGACTTCCCACTTCCGCTCTCTCCTGTGAGCAACACACATTCTCCATCCTTCACTTTCAAGGTAATATCGCTTAAAACCTTGCTATCTGTCCCGTAAGACAGCGATAAATTCTCTATAGTCAGCATATCCAACCTCCACCAACAATCAGTGTTATTAAACTGATATAAATTAAATCAATCAAACCTATACCTACAGATATATATCTGGTTTTCTTTATCGGGTTTGCAATACATTTGGTTTCTGCTGCCTTTGCTATATCATCAGCTATGTTTGATGATATGATGAGGAGGGGAACAAGTACGTATTCCAGGTATTTAACAGGATTCTTGGTATCTATTCCCCTTATCTTCATCGCCATCTTGATATTATTTCTCTCCTCTGCAAATGACGGAAAGAAGCGAAACATAACAGTTATCGGTATGGATACGGTGCTTGGTATTTTAAGAGCATCCATGGACGAAATGATACTTCCCACATCTGAGGTTTTTATCATATATTTCCCTGCGGAATACGGAAGATAAAACATCCTGCATACAAAAACCAGGGAAAGAAGCATCTTCAAAACAAGTGGAAATGTAGCAAGCACACTGAAATTTGGCACGAAAAACAAGACTCCAAATACAAGGATGTTCTTTATCCCGTCCTTTATAAGTCCATTTATAAAGTACATTGTAGAAATGGTAAGTACTGCCGCCCATTCCAAGTAGTGATTCATAGAATGCGCCACTCCCATACCAAGTAGAATTACCGCTATAAATTTGGTTATGGGGTTGGGATTGAGCCTGTTATTCTGATTGTAAAACATCAGGCAATACCTGCTTTCGTAAAATGTTTTTTAAGTAAGATTTTACCAATGTACGCTCCTATAAGGCCTCCAATGAGAGCGCCTGCATAAACAAGCGCCATATGAGGATAGGTGATAAGTTCTATCAGAGCATCCACATATTCCTTGCCCATCATCATAGATAATTCAATATACTTTTCTCTTGCCAAAAGCATCTGCATAAGAGAACCGCAAATCCAAGTATTAAATACCATAAATGCAAGCATATTAAACTTAAGAGACTTATATCCACCAGCTCTTCTAATCATCTCAGCTATAAACATCACCACCAGTGAGTGAAGGACAACAACATAAGTGTGGCCGCCTAAAAGCATAATAATAGGCGAAATCATCCCAAGTATAAACAGTGCCCAAGGCTTTTGTACCTTTGCCATAAAAAGCATAATAATTGTTCCGGTTACAATCCCCAGTATAGTAGGATATATAAGGAAGAGAATAGGTATCACTCCCATCATACCCACAGCAAACATAAATACAAAATATATTACCGCAAATACTCCTATAGTCACCAAATCCTTTATTTTTAACTTATTTTCTTTCATCTCTATCCCCCTTAATAACTAAATTCTTCTGCCAAGTTAGTTTTTTCAATAAGATTTTTATATACCTTTGATTGTTCTAAAAGTTGCTTATGAGTTCCTGCTGTTTCAACCCTGCCATCATCAATAACAACTATTTTATCCACATTTTCTATGGACTTTAACCTATGAGAAATGATGATGACTGTCTTATTCTTTATAAGCTTATTTAGGCTATCCTGAATCTTTTTCTCATTGTCTACATCAAGGCTTGCAGATATTTCATCAAGTATAAGAATAGGTGCATCCTTAAGAAATGCCCTTGCTATCGATAACCTCTGTCTTTCTCCGCCAGAAAGCTCAGTACCATTTTCACCCACCTTGGTGTTAAATCCCTCAGGCAGCTTTTCTATAAAGTCCAAGCAATTAGCAAGAATAGCCGCTTCTTTTACCTCTTCATCAGTTGCACTTTCCCTACCAAGCCTTATATTTTCAAGTATGCTGGTATTAAAGAGCGTCACATCCTGGAAGACTATGGATATCTTCTTAAATAAAGAATCCGTCGATATATTTTTAATGTCTTTTCCGTCAATCAGTATGCTGCCTCCATCATAGTCATAAAGCCTTGATACTACTCTTAAGACAGAGGTTTTACCTGAACCTGATACCCCCACAAGGGCTGTGACTTCACCCTGCTTTGCTGTAAAACTCACATCTTTAAGCACCTTAGTAGCTTTGTCATAGGAAAATGATACATGGTTAAATTCTATGTCATAGCTCTTAAGCTCCGTGTCTTCACCCTCCTGAAGAACTGCGCTCTTAATCTCTTTAATTCGTCTTACTGCCGGCTCTATATATGACATTTCCGTCATACCCTCTATAGATATATCAAAGAGCTCTTTTACTTTGATTGTTCCTATGATATAACCTATAAGGTATAGAAGACTAATCTCACCATGAGAAAGAAGCTGTATTCCCACTGCTATTACTACAGCCACGCTGATATAGGATAGGGACGATGATAGCCCTACGGCAATCATAGACAAAAGCTCAACCTTAAAATGTGCCCTCTCACTCTCCTCCATTTTCTTATACAAGGTCTTTTTTACCTTGTCCGACTGGTTGAAGCTGCTTATTTCCTGCTGCAGTTCTATGGCTTCCTGAAAAAGCTCTGAATTCTCCCTAAGCACCCCAAAATATTTGCTGTACTCAGATACTTCCTTTTGCTTAGCTAAAGGTGTAATCAAGAAACAAAGAAGAGTAGGTATAATGGCTGCAAGTCCCATTTTCCAGTTCCCAATAAGCATCATTAGCCCCATAAGCGGAAAGAAAATCCACATACCTACTACCTTAGGGATGGAGTGGCTCATAGCATGCTCTATCCTCTCCACATCAGACATTATTGTTTGTGAAAGGTCTGACAAATCGTGCTTTGAAAAATAAGCTAATGGCAGGTCAGCAAGGTTCTCTGCTATACCCTTTCTTAAGTTAGCAGACTCCTTGTATGTCGCATTATAAAGACTTACATATTCTTTCGAGAGCAGGATATACATAAGCACTAAGGTAAGCACTCCCATAACAATGTATTGAATGGTACTATATGCCTTTCCGATGACAAGTTGATTAAACAATGCCATTAAAATAAACATTGGAGCGATATTTATACAATATGTCAAAAAGCAGTATAAAGTCGACTTTGAAAGATTGGCAGCCCCCTGTTCAGATAAGGCATATCTTTTCTTATAATAGTTTTTCATTTGACACCCTCCAATCATTTGCAGTTTCATATAAGTTTAAAAGCCTACAGTATAGTCCCTGTGCAGATAGTAACGAATCATTATCTCCTCTTTCCACAATCCTGCCATTCTCCAAAACGATGATTTCATCTACATTCCTGATGCTTGTCAACCTGTGGGCTATCATTATTACTGTCTTATCCTTCATCAGGTTCTTGAAGGCTTTTTGTAATTCGTACTCATTATCCGCATCTATAGCGGCACTGGCTTCATCCATTATGACAATAGGCGAATTTTTAAGTATTGCTCTGGCTATAGCTATCCTTTGTTTTTCACCCCCTGAAAGATATACCCCCTTTGAGCCGATAATTGTATTCTCGCCATCCTTAAACTTAGCGATAATTTCATCACAGCCAGCAAGGCTTAGAGCCTTTAATACCTCTTCTCTTCCGGCTTTTTCATCAGCAAGTGCAACATTGTCATATATTGACTTCTTAAACAGCTTACTGTCTTGAAATACGAATGAAATGCTTCGTATAATAGCTTCTTTCGAGTATTCTTCAAGTCTGTGTCCGCCTATCTTAATAGCTCCCTTATCCACCTTGTAAAACCCTGATAAAAGCTTTGCAACAGTTGACTTACCTGATCCTGAATGCCCTACCAGAGCGTAAGTTTTCTTCTCCTTAAGTGAAAATGACAAATCCTCCAGAACTTTATTTTCACCATATGAAAAACTCACATTTTCAAATTCAATATCATAGTTGTCAAAATCCGTCCTATCTCCGTATGATAGCTTGTCTTCCTGCATTTTCTTATACAATTCTTCTAAGTGGTCGATGGCAAAGTTGGCATTAAAAATATTCATGCTTGCCCACATTAACTTCATAAATGAAACCATGATTACACCACTTAGAAAGAATATCATAATAAGTTCTACCGCGACAAACTTTGGGTTCTTAATCTCTACTAGGAAAAAGCTAAGTGGAATACTGATGATTGCAATGAGTCCTAAAAATATCAGCTGATATACCACATAAGGAGTCTTGCAGGAAATAGAATAATCCAACGCATATCTTGAATAGTCCGTAATAGCCTCGTATAGTGCCTTGAATGACTTAAGTCTGGTTCCAAAAATTTTTACAACCTGAATACCTCTGATATACTCAACAGTTTCTGAACTAAGTTTGTCAAATGATTCCTGATACTTTTTCATAAAATCTTTGTTTCCCATCATCATACATAAAATCAAGCCACAAACAACCGATAATATTACAATAAGCAATCCCACTCTGATACTAATTAAAAATGACAAGACCAGTGTGAATATCGGAACTAGGAAGGCTTGTGAATTGTCAGGCAGCATATGTGCTACAGCCATATGTGTCTTAGCTGCATTATCATCTATGGTTTTTCTGATATAACCAGAGGAATTTAGATCAAAAAATCTAAAGCTTGAGTCTGTAAGCCCGTCAATACCTCTTTTTCTAAGATTTGTCTCAAGGCGAAATGCAAGTTTATGAGAAACAAGCCCTGATGTCAGATATAAAGCAGCACTTATCGTTAAACAAATGACTGTTATTGTTGAATAAAATCCTGCATTCTCATAGTTTCCATTTACAACAACTTCTTTTAGGAATAAATATATGTAGTAATATCCATATACCATCAAAAAAGCTGATATCCCTGATATCAATATTGCCACATATCCCAGCAATTTAACCTCCGGAACATATCGAAATAGTTTTTTATAAACCCCCATTATCTTTCTCCTTTCCTTGTTTAAATAAATAAACAATCATGTCCTCCAAATACCTCCTGTTCTTCTTAAAGTTCTCCCTAGCCTCTAAAATATTAGAAGCAAGTATTAATGCATTCATGTAATCAGTAAAAAAATGAACTTCATTAGAGCTATATAGCCATTCCCAATCATTTTTAAAGACTCTCTTAAAGCTTTCCATAGTCTCAGTCTGTAAATCATGCATCATAGTGTTTAATTCCGGATTTCTTTTTTGAGCGATTAGGAATTCTACATAAAGAGGCATATAAGGGTTATCATCAATAATCTTGTCTACAAGCTGTCTTGCCATAAACTGTATTTCCTCACCCTTTTTACATTCGCTTAAATACTCTTTAATGACGTTATTTCTATACTCAATTCCAAACCTCATGATATCCTTAAAAATCTCATTCACGCTCCCATAATAATGATATACACCCCCTTTGGATAAAGTAGTCCCGGCGATAATCTCCTCCATAGTTGCCTTTTCCAATCCCTTTTTGGAAATTACTTTAGCTGCCGAATTCATAATTTCTCTCTTCCTTTCAGCCGCAATAAGCCTTTTTTTAGCAGTCATATCGTCAACCTCCATTCACACCGACGATATCGTCGGTAAATATATTATACGAC
>SKEW01001678.1_pt1 | contig 12472 bp, 8 predicted proteins | sample 4841441 | NCBI WGS metagenome assembly SKEW01 (sample SAMN11008799, study PRJNA524170) | human gut metagenome | isolation source: fecal sample from pouch patient p41 | place: Israel: Tel-Aviv | reverse complement strand
AATGCTTTCGCTTGGCCGCTTACTGTATATCGCAAACAGCGAGTATTCATCGTTTACTGTGTGGACTACCAGGGTATCTAATCCTGTTTGATACCCACACTTTCGAGCATCAGTGTCAGTAACAGTCTAGTGAGCTGCCTTCGCAATCGGAGTTCTTCGTGATATCTAAGCATTTCACCGCTACACCACGAATTCCGCCCACCTCTACTGTACTCAAGACTCCCAGTTTCAACTGCAATTTTACGGTTGAGCCGCAAACTTTCACAACTGACTTAACAATCCACCTACGCTCCCTTTAAACCCAATAAATCCGGATAACGCTCGGATCCTCCGTATTACCGCGGCTGCTGGCACGGAGTTAGCCGATCCTTATTCATATGGTACATACAAAATTCCACACGTGGAAAACTTTATTCCCATATAAAAGAAGTTTACGACCCATAGAGCCTTCATCCTTCACGCTACTTGGCTGGTTCAGGCTCGCGCCCATTGACCAATATTCCTCACTGCTGCCTCCCGTAGGAGTTTGGACCGTGTCTCAGTTCCAATGTGGGGGACCTTCCTCTCAGAACCCCTATCCATCGTAGTCTTGGTGGGCCGTTACCCCGCCAACAAACTAATGGAACGCATCCCCATCGATAACCGAAATTCTTTAATAAAAATATCATGCGATATTCGTATGCCATCCGGTATTAATCTTTCTTTCGAAAGGCTATCCCGGAGTTATCGGCAGGTTGGATACGTGTTACTCACCCGTGCGCCGGTCGCCATCTTCAGTTTGCAAGCAAACTAAAATGCTGCCCCTCGACTTGCATGTGTTAAGCCTGTAGCTAGCGTTCATCCTGAGCCAGGATCAAACTCTTCATTGTAAAAGTATTTTTTATCATCCCTTAAGATGACTTTTTTGCTCTGTTCAGGACGCCGTAAATTTATTGACCTTATTCAAATACCTATTAGTCTTAATTGTATCACTACTTCATAAGACAAGTATTGACGGTTCTATTTTTTTACTTGTACTACTTGTATTGTTTATCAATATTTCAAAGAACTTGTTGCTTTCGTTTTAAAAGCGGGTGCAAAGGTAAGGGCTTTATTTTTAACTACCAAACTTTTTCGGAAGTTTTTTTTAGTTTTTCTTTTTACGCTGGTTTCTCTGGCTCTCTATGCGAAAGGGAAAGAAGGTATGAAAGAATAACTCTTGCCAATTTTCTTTGCGAATCGGACTGCAAAGATAAGAACTTTAGTTATTATAATCCAAACTTTTTCGGAAGTTTTTTGTTCTTTTCTTTAAGTGGGATTCCACTTTTTCACTAAGTCAATTTGTCAAGGCTTTCTTCTCTTGGAAAGCGGGTGCAAAAGTACGCCCTTTTGATATATACTCCAAATATATCAAACTATTTTTTCTAATTATTTTTGAATACATTTGCTAAAGTGCTGACGCATAACGATGTTGGAGAACATATTTTTTATGTATAGGGAAATTGTGCGCGGAAACGACGAGAGGGATACACATTATTATATCACACGCGGGCGCGTGAAGGCGTGAAAAGAGAATGAAAAGAAAAAGACGAAAAAGAAAACTACAAGAAAATAGATATTAGAAAAAAGCAAGAGGATTTAGAATCAACCGTCAGAATACTTTTTCTAAGCGGTCTAACGGTTGACTATTCCATAGGTATAGATCGGATAAATACAGAGTGGGTACTAATCAGATTCTAACTATAAAATCAGAATGTCATTCTTTTTTTAGAGTTCTCTATTCGCAGGCTGACAAGTTCAACCCACTTCTTTATGCCCAAATCAAAGCCGCCTTTTTCTAACAGATGAAGGGCGCCCGCATAATGAAGGGCAGTCTCCTCCCTACTACAGCTTATCTTACAAGACAGTTTACCCAGATAGTATTCCAGCCGGGCCATTTGGATATAGTCCAATAAAGTATAATCCCCTTCGATTGACAAATCAATCAACTCCCGTATCAAAGCATAGGCTAGTTCACATTCCGTATAGGTTAAATCCGAGAGGGGTTTGTACATAACAGGATGCTGAGTCAGCTGAACAACAATTCGATTAAAGTCTCCGTACATAGGTTGCGTTTATTACCACATCAGTTCCCGGTGGTGCGAGGGTTATAAAAAAAGAGAGCGTGGAAACTATCTATTCATGCCATATATAGGTATCCGCTAAGACCCCTTTCGTGAACATGAATGATAGCCCCACGCCCAATTGGATATATAACAAGGTTATACAGACAATAGTGCGTGAGACCTGTCATTCATTCCATTCACGAAAGTTAAAATTTAGCGGATTTTATATATGAATGTAACAAATAACCGTTCTCAATAAAATTATTAAAAAACTACTTCCTTCGCTCGAAAGTAAGTTATCACAAAAGTAGAAATAAATATCTATTAAACAAACAATTTTGACAGGAAAAACATGATAGATCAATTAATTCAGTCTATATCGCATAAAAAACACAAACCCAATATCCTACTAGAAACAATTTCTCATTTTCATTTCTCATATTCTCATAACATGCACAATAATCTTCTGTAAATCAACAATATAGCACAATGAGAATAAAAATATAAAACGGTATTTCTCATAGTATGACCCGCATTTTGTACATAAAACAACCTATTTCTCATAACTTATCAAGGTATTTCTCATAGTATTTTGACTATTTATCCTATAAATTCTCAAGCTAGATCCTAAGCTAAAGACCAAGTTGAATACCAGACCATGCACCTATTTACAATATATTATCAGTGCTTATTGGAAGTATATAGAGCAGGTATCCGCATATTTTTCTACCGGCATCTGTATCGTTCCACTCCAGTGGACAGGCCTGTGCACTAGAGTAGAAAGAACCGTCCACTAGAGTGGAACGATCTGTTCACTCGAGTGCAACGATACAGATAGTAGCAGGAAGAAATGGCAATGAGTAAGGGAAAACAGTAAGATATAAGGTGAATGATACACAGGAAAGCAGTAAACAATAGGAAGTTGATTAATAAACAACATAAGGAAAGGAATAATCGTAAGTCCGGCGAGAGTCCGGGAAAAGCTGCAGCCATCATGTATGAGAAATGAGCAAAACAAATAAGAAGGAGTATGAGAATAAGATGAGAAATGATTTGAAACCTATGAAAAATGCATCTTTTTTAGGGGTAAATGATGGAAATACTATGAGAAATGCCATTTCACAGTTCATTTCTCATAGTATTATATTATTGATTTACAAACAAATACCATACAACTTATGAGAACATGAGAAATGAAAATGAAAAATCATTTGCAGGAGAACTTGAATTCAACGAAAGGTTATTTTTTAGGAAAGAGCAAAAAAGAAAGAGATAAATCAGGAATCCGGCCGAATCCATATACCGTATACCGACCGAGCAAAATTCCTTTTCAGTTGTTATTCATATATATCATAGTATACACAATAAAAGTCAATATCATGGAGAAGAATATTTTTCAGTTAGATAATGAGCAACTCAAAGAAATTGCCCGTTCATTCAAAGCAAAAGTAGAAGAGGGATTGAACACTGAAAATGCAGAGATACAATGCATTCCAACTTTTATCACTCCGAAAGCAAGTAGTATTAATGGTAAATCGTTAGTGCTTGATTTGGGAGGAACCAATTATCGGGTGGCAATCGTTGACTTCAGTAAAGTTCCTCCAACCATTCACCCCAACAATGGTTGGAAGAAAGACATGTCGGTTATGAAATCTCCCGGCTATACCCGCGAGGAGTTATTCAAAGAATTGGCAGACATGATTACCGGAATAAAACGGGAGAAAGAAATGCCAATCGGATATTGCTTTTCTTATCCGACAGAGTCTGTGCCAAGCGGAGATGCCAAACTCTTACGCTGGACAAAAGGAGTTGACATAAAAGAGATGATCGGAGAAGTGGTAGGGAAGCCTTTACTGGACTATCTAAACGAAAGAAATAAAATCAAGTTTACGAATATAAAAGTGCTTAATGACACCGTAGCCAGTTTATTTGCAGGACTTACCGACAGCAGTTACGATGCATATATAGGTCTGATTGTGGGAACAGGCACCAATATGGCTACTTTTATTCCGGCTGACAAAATTAAGAAGTTAAGTCCGTCACATAAGGTCGATGGATTGATTCCCGTTAATCTGGAGTCGGGGAACTTCCATCCGCCATTCCTCACCGCAGTAGATAATACGGTAGATGTAATCTCCGACAATCCGGGAAGACAACGTTTCGAGAAAGCTGTATCCGGCATGTACTTGGGAGACATTCTAAAAGCGACTTTCCCTCTGGAAGAATTTGAAGAAAAATTCGATGCACAAAAGCTTACCTCTATCATGAACTATCCCGATATTTATAAAGAAGTGTATGTGCAGGTAGCACAGTGGATATATGGCAGATCGGCGCAATTGGTTGCAGCTTCACTTACAGGGCTTATCATGTTGCTAAAGTCATACAATAAGGAGATAAGGAGAATTTGCCTGGTTGCCGAAGGAAGTCTTTTCTGGAGCAAGAACAGAAAAGATAAAAACTATAATATGATTGTCATGGAGAAATTACGGGAACTCTTCAGTTTATTTGGTTTGGAAGACGTAGAGATCGACATAAAAAGTATGAATAATGCCAATCTGATAGGAACAGGTATTGCGGCATTATCCTGACACGTTCTAATTTGTCATTGCACGGCAGGTCCTCAATCGGCCTGTTCATAAAAATTCGATGCTGTATCAAATTTACTGATACAGCATCGAACCTATTTCAGACTTATTAAATCCGGTTCAATATTTAGATAGAATATAGAACCTAAAGTAGCTATTATTTGATCTTCAGTGCAAAACCGCCTCCGGGTGCCAAATGAATCTTCAACTTACTGTCATTCTTTATCCGGAAAGATTCACATTTATAATCACGTCCAACCCGGTGGGCATTCACTCCATCCTTAAATAATGTAGCATCGTATGTCTTGTCGCCCAAGAAGGAACAATCTACTTCAATATCACGTGCCGTCCAATCGGTAATTCCACCTACATACCAGACATTTCCTGCCCGGCGTGCCGTTACGATGTACTCTCCCATTTTGCCATCAAGCACGATACTTTCATCCCATACGGTCGGAATATTGGAAATAAATTCGGTCGATTCCAGTTCGCGCATATAGTTGCTTGGCGCATCGCACAGCATATTGAAAGGAGACTCGAATACCACATACAGAGCAAGTTGGCGACAGCGAGTTCCCTGGCTCATAGGTTCCGAGTTACAAGGATAATAGTTACCTTTCGAAGCATTACGCATCGCGCCTTGGGTGTAATCCATCGGACCGGAAACCTGACGGGTGAAAGGCAACAGTACGTCATACTTCACCTGATCGACCGAAGCCGGACTCCATTTCATCTGTTCCAAGCCATTAACCCCTTCAAAGTTCAACACATTCGGATAGGTACGATTCAAGCCGGCCGGTTTATGCGTTCCATGCAAATCGAGAATCAATTTATATTTAGCACACATTTCGGCAGCCCGATAATTGAATGCTGTCATATACTGATCGTCACGATCCATAAAATCGACCTTAAAGCCTTTGACTCCCATGTCGGCAAAATAACGGCAAACGTTCTCCATATCACGATCGAAGGCATAATAACCAGCCCAAAGAATGATACCTACATTTTTGGAAGCTGCATAATCTACCAGTTCTTTCAGATTAATATCTTTCACTACTTGCATCAAATCCGCCTGCAGGTTGACTGCCCAACCTTCATCAAGGATTACATATTCTATTCCGTTTGCAGAAGCGAAATCAATATATGCTTTATAAGTCGGATTATTTACTCCGGTGATAAAATCAACGCCATCCAAGTTCCAGTTATTCCACCAATCCCATGCCACTTTACCGGGCTTGATCCATGAAATATCCGTCAGACGGGAAGGAGCAGCCAACAAATAGCTCAAGTTGCTTGCCGCCAAATCTTTATCGGAAGTGGTAACAATGCTCATTCGCCATGGAAAACTTCGGGGGTTATCTACTTTGGCAATGTAAGCTTCACGCTCTTTCACCAACATCTGAAGTTGATTGTGTCCGCCCTGCACCGTCTTCTTGGGATAAGGAGCGAATTGACCCGTCAACCGGTTTTCCCCTTCAGCAGCAGATAAATAGAGACCGGGATAATTCTCCAAACCGGATTCTGTGATACAAATCTTGACACCTTCACCAGCATCCACTACTAACGGCAGAAACATCAAACGTTTTTTATTCAGTTTCGATAATCGATCAGTAGTATAAGTGTTCTCGAAAGAATTGAAATATTGGGATTCGTAATCACCGTCTTTCCCCGCTTTTACATACGGAACAGAGGCTACCATATCGGACGGGAAACGGTAATCTACAGTTTCATCCACTACATTGAAAGGTTTCTTCGACCGGCTGACAAAGCGATATGCAATACCATCATTGTAAGCACGAAACTCTACGTTCCAATCTTTCTTAAACCGGAGAGTCAGTTCATTATAGTAATCTCTTAGTTCGTTGGCGCGATAGAAAGGAGAAGGAACCATCTGATCTACTTTTTTCCCGGAAGTGCCGGCCAACTTTGCTTTCTCTCCCCAAACTTCTCCATTATCCAATGTCATTGAAATTGAAGAAGAAGCCAGTATCTGACGTCCGTCACAATGGATGTCATAAGTCAACTTATCACCGACGGTAATAGTTGTTTGGAGTTTCCCATCCGGAGAGTTCAAGGTAAATTGTTTTTGTGCTTGTACCGTAAGCGTACATGCGACAACACATAGAAATAATAAAATCTTCAGTTTTTTCATGGTTTTAATTATAGTAGTTATCAAATCATAAGAAGAATGATGCAAAAATAAAATAATATATGGTAGTAACCTATATGAAAACTAAAAAACAGAAATGAAAAATGAATACGGGATTCTATCTTTTTCCTGTCTGAGATTTTATGCAATCGACTTCTTCCTGTTGAAAAGGTACTCCGTTAGAACGATAAATATCATGGAACCATAACTCCGGCTCTTCTCCCGACGGAATCACTTCATCCCAGGCAAAAATAGTATTTGTCTTTCCTGCAACAAATCCCCAATTAATAGCTCCGGTCTTTTCTTTTTTCATCAGAGGAAGAACATTGCAAAAACGGCTGTCATTGCGGCGGGCCATATATTCGGTACAGATCAACGGACGGTTAAGCATCTTTAGAAATTTGATGCACTCGGCATGCCGTGCCTCATTATCGTAATTATGATAAGAGATAATGTCCGAATGATTCAGCATAAATGCATTCAGAACATTCTTGCGGGAAGAATTATAGTCCCAGATACCAGCAGTAATCGGTTGTGACGGTTTACAGTCGCGTACCCAGCGAAAAACATTGGTCAATAAAAACAAAGAGGTTTCCTCGTGTTTACTATTTCCGGGTTCATTATACAAATCCCACATCAATATCCGATCATCATGAGCGTAAGTGCGTACAATATCTTTGATATACTCTTGTAGAAAAGGATACAAAGTCAGCGTATCCTTGCGCAAGCTGCATGAAGGGTCCTGCACCCAGCCGGAATTATGAACTCCCGGCTTCGACTCTGGTTGTTTGCCATAAGCCGACTCTGGATTCCAACAATCATCAAAGAACACAAACATAGGACGGATTGAATACTTCCGACAAATATTCAAGAATTCATCCACACGTTTTTTCATTCCTGTTGCATCATTTTGCCATACAACACTGCTCAAGAAAACGCGTAAGGTATTAAAGCCCAGTTCATGTGCCCATGAAAGTTCTTTGTCTATCTGCTCAGAATCGAAAGTAACCGCACTCCACATTTCTATCTGATTGATTGCCGTTGCCGGAATATAATTGCAACCTACCAACCAAGGCTGATTGTCATACCATTCCTGTATCTTCTCTTCCGACCAACGGCTGTTGTTTGAAGAATTAGAATCCTGTGTACAGGCGCATACACATATCCCCCAAAAGAATAAAAACACAACATTAACACACCATTTATTTTTCATGCTATTTCAATTGATTAATATATAAATCTATTTGTTCATTTTTTATCTTAAGATCAAACAAAGAGAGTAAACCCGTAAAGGGTATAAAAGACCAAATTCTTTATCTTCATTTTTCCTGTTAGCTGATTATTTATGCCTGTTGTCTGATTTTTCTTTCCACACCACTACTCCCGCAGCTTCGAGGCGTGCACTGCCGATCAGTATCTCCGCCTTGTCGGGAATGGCTATTTCCTGAACGTCCGATGTATAATTTAAAGCGATGTAAAAACCGTCGCGCCATTCTTTCACTACTCCGTACGGCAGATCTTCGGTCGATACTCCTGCTTCCGTATATACACGACGCACTACCTCTTTTTCTAGTTTGCCGTCATCGGTATCCGTTCCGATATAAGTGACCGTTCCTTTACCCAGTTTGCGGTGTATCACGGAAGCAGCTCCCTTATAGAACTGGTCTGTATAGACAGCCCACACATCTGTTCCGGCAGCCGGTGTCAGTACGTCTCCCCAATTATTCCAGGCAAATTCCTTACCCTCGAAATCGATCTTTCCGTACAGATTGTGGGGCAGATGGTCATAATACAGGCTATTTATTCCGGCTAGTTGATGAATCGGAGCAGCCAAAGGAGCCTCCCACAGTTTGGCGTCACGGTCTTTCTGACCGGTACGGCAAGTCAGGATCAGATGTCCTCCCTTCTTCACATATTCAGTCCAACGTTCCACCAGCTTGTTGTCAAGCAACTGATAGGCAGGAGCTATCAAGAAAGGATAACCGGAAAAATCCTCTTTCTCCGAAATCACGTCTACCGGAGCTGCAAAAGATTTTAGCAGATTGTAATATTTATGCACGTGAGCCATCGTCCGCCATTGATCCGTCTGCCGCTGAAACTCCATTTCCCAATAATTACTCATATCGAAAAGTAAACCAATACGCCGGGAGGCCAGTTGACCGGGCATACGATTTTTCTTATCATAGGCGGTACGCAGTTTTTTCATCTCCTGCGTAATGCGTACATATTCTTCACCGCCCGGAGAAAGAGTTACTCCATCAGTCATTATCATACCGTAATGATATTGCTCACTGCCTTTCAGAGGTTGACGGAAACGGTAATTGCATACGAATTTTCCACCACCTGCAAAGACGTGATACACCCACATACGGATGGCACCGGGTAAAGGTTGGGGGTTATACACTCCCCAGTTCACCTGCCCGGGTTGGAGTTCCATAACTCCAAAGGCTTTACCTACGCGATTACGGAACTGGTCGTTTGAGAAACCGAGATCTTCCGGAATACCCATCCGGAAACCCTGGCTGCCTATTCCCTGATTATGTCCGGTCACCAGATAGCGGGTGTAGGTCAGGAAGTCCGGATGATCGATCCGTACCGGATCGACCGGATTGAAAATAGGTATCAGGTTGGTAGTGATCCATTGGTCTTTGTGGATATGCCGCCGAAGGATGTCTGCCTGCATATTGACAAAGCCTGCCAGTTCATCCGCCATAAAGCGGTTCAAATCGAGCATGGCGTGAGGATTGGCCTTATCAGGTACTTCCTGCTGGTTGGGAAGGCGAACCTGCTCGAAGTTCTGATAGGTTTCACTCCAGAAAGAGGCACCCCAGGTATCATTCAGTTTGTCAATAGTGCCGTATTTCTTCTGTAACCAGATACGGAATTTGGCTTGTGCATTTTCACTGTAATCTACCACCCCGTAGTGTCCCGGTTCATTGTCAATCTGCCAGCCGATAACAGTGGGATTATTGCCATAATGTATTGCCAGGCGGGAAACGATATTTTCTACATAATGACGGTAACGATCGCTACTCCAGGAAGCGTGCTGACGTCGTCCGTGTTGAATGGTCACTCCATTATCCCGTTGAATCAGTATGTCGGGATATTTTTTCGACAGCCAGACGGGAGGCGTGGGGGTAGGTGTACACATGATTACTTTCAGACCATACTTCTCCGCCAGAGAGACTGCACGATCCAGCCATTCAAAATGATATTCTCCCTCTTCCGGTTCCATCATAGACCAGGCGAACTCTGCAAAATGGGTGAATTTGATGCCCATTTCCGACATTTTCTTCAAATCACGCCCCCATTGGGAGGAATCCCATTGCTCGGGATAATAGTAAGAGCCCAAAGCAAACAACTCTTCCGGAGGAAAAGACTTATCGACCGGAGACTGGGAAAAGGATGATAATGAAAACAATAAAGTTAAGACAAATAGGAAATTCTTCATGAATATTATTTTTAGAATCTATATGATAAGACATTTCTGAAAGAAAAAGCCACATTGCTATTTGTATAAAGAGGTCGTGTTTCGGTGAAACCCGGCCTCTTTATCTTATGTAACACTAATACCTATGTCAGACTATTATCTCTTTGTAAACGTACAGGTATTTGTATTCATATCCAGTTTGACATGATATATACCGGCTCTGAAATTATTTCCCGGTCCAAAGTTCTCTGTTTCCTTCCATTGATCTCCATCCCAATAACCGCCCCGGGCTATTAAATCACCTTCAGATACGATGGTCACATCAAACGAAGTAATTTCATTATTCCAACCTTTTCTTTTATAAAATCTGAACATGAAATCGTTGTTCAGAAGGAGGTTAGTTTCATATACACGATCTCCGGTCTTCACACAACAAATAAAGTCTTTTGGATTATCCCATCCCCAATTTCCAATGTCATCGGGAAGGAGTCCGCTGATTCTAGGATGGCCGAAGGCAGCTCCAGTTATCCATACTGTTTCCGGGAATTCCGTATCGGTCGTTTTCTCTACATATATAAGTTCCCTATTCTTATTATATGAAATCCGATACTTACCGTCCGGAGCGTTAAACTTATATTGTCCATTTTCATTCGTAAAGTATTCCGGTTGAAGCATATAGTCCAGATAACTAAATCCTTCGAAATCGACCACTTGTCCTTTCGTGAGGTTTAACTCTACAGCGATATAGCTTGGATTAGTAGATTGAGTCAGTTCCGTACCATTTATTTTATAAGATTCCGGTCCAAGTTGTCCTTCATCCACCTTATCAATAAACATACATATATTCTTATTCAAATCTATCCGGACACGATATACTCCCGGTGTGAAATCCGGTCCGGCTACAAAATCACCGGTAAAATGTCCGCCACCAGTGCCACCTGTTGCCGGATCACTGTAATACCATCCCTTACCCAATAAATTAACAGGTTGCGTATTGACAATAGTACTAGCCAGTTCACCTCCCCAAGGACGTTGTTTGTAGAATTTAAACTGGAAATCTTTAACCAGATAAAGAGTGGTTTCAAAAATATTGTCTGCTACCTTCACACACTGGAATGCATCACTCGGCAAGTTGAAAGTCCATGCACCGACAGTCACCCGTCCGGCTTGAGGATGTCCGAAACTGGATCCGCAAACCCATAACCCATCCGGATAATTTACCGAGCGGTTTTCCAGATATGTCAGTTTGTTTATCGGATCATAATACAATTTATAGTTTCCGTCTACTCCTATAAATGTAGCTTTATCTTTTGTTATGTTTTCAAAGAAATCCGGTTGAAGCATCTTTCTCACATCACCAAAATTGCTGAAAGTCACTTCATCACCTTTATGAAGTTCCAAAGCAATGCCCAGAAAAGATGAAGCCTCTTCTAATATACCCATTTCCTGACCGTTAACCAGGAAAGATTGTTCTTGAATATTCTCATCTTTCGCTTCAAAAGCACAAGTGTTATTGTTCAAATCGAGCGTGATAAGATAAACTCCGGGTTGGAACAGCGGTCCCGGAATAAAATCTCCTCCCGTCTTTCCGGCAACCAAGAAAGGGGTAGTTAGAGTGATATTATCTTCGGGAAGAGTAGTGATCTCATTGTCTCCCTCTCCCCAGCCTCTATGCTTGAAAAACTTAAATGAGAAGTTATTAGCCAGATAGAGAGTCAGTTGAAAAACATTGTCGGCACTTTTATAACAATAAAGCACATTGTTAGGTCCGTCCATACTCCAACCGCTTGTGGTAACCAGCCTCGCTTGAGGATGTCCCCAGTTGGCTCCGCAGAACCATAATCCGTCCGGATAGGTCGCCCCGGCTTTTTCTATGTACAAAAGCTCATTAGCAGGATCATAAAGCACACTATAATCAGCCGTCTCTCCTTTGAAACGGGCCTTATTTTCGGACACATATTCAAAGTAATCCGGTGAAAGAATGGATTCTATTTCGTCAATCCCCGAAAACTCGACTTCCTGTCCTTTGTCCAGATGAAGCTTTTTTCCCTGAAAATTAGAGTAAATCTCTTCATCCAACACTTGACCTCCTACAGAAAGAGGAGAGGCAAGTTTCCATTCCGGCCATTGATCCCATTTCTGTACGTCATCACTGCAAGATGCCGTTAACAGCAACAGAAGGACCGTATATATATAATATTTCATAATGCAGTCATATTAAGAT
>SKEW01001649.1_pt1 | contig 12613 bp, 7 predicted proteins | sample 4841441 | NCBI WGS metagenome assembly SKEW01 (sample SAMN11008799, study PRJNA524170) | human gut metagenome | isolation source: fecal sample from pouch patient p41 | place: Israel: Tel-Aviv | reverse complement strand
TTTATAGCTCATACAGTCACGTCCTTTAAAGTGGTTTTCTAGTCAATTATTACTTTAACATGAACGTACCCGTATGGGTTATTTTTTTTGCAATTAATTAGTGTTGCACTTGATATTGTAATTTATCGTGAAAAAATTTATAATTACCATAAAAAGCTATTTACATAATTAAAAAGATAATATATAATAAGTTTGTAAACATTTTCTAAAGATTAAATAGTTAAAAGTATAAATAGAAATTATTTATTTGTATAGTACGAAGATGTGGGGGGAGAAAAAAAGTTTATTTTTTTATAAGTTTTCGAAATCAGTTTCGAAAAATGGGCTTAGGGAAAAAATGAATTTGAATAATCTTAAATTGGTATAAAAATCAATAGTGTTCCAGAAAAATCGAAATCCATTTTGATTATTGGATGATACGGTATGACACCAAGATGAAATTTTCGTAATTATATAAGTAAAGATACCTAATTATTATATTAAAAGTAATCTTTAGAGTTTAAGTATTAATAAGAAAAAAAGGGGAGAATTTTATGAAAGCTAAAAAGGTATTATCGTTATTAATTGCTGGGATGGTTACTTTATCATTTGTTGCATGTGGATCATCAAATAAAAAAGAAAATGTTACATCTAGCAACGGTAGAAGTGATAAGATAGTGGTTTGGAGTTTATCTGACGATTTAAAAACTTTTGCAGATCATTATGAAGAGTTAAATGAAGGGAAAGAAGTAGAAGTTGTAGTAATTGCTCCAGAAGATTATCCAACTAAAGTTACAACAGCATTAAGAGGAAAAGCAGCAACACCAGACATAATTGTTGGAGAGCCACAAATGCTTCCAAACTTTTTTGAAGCAGGATTCTTTGAAGATTTAACACAAGCTCCTTATAATGTAGAAGAATATAAAGATGAAATTGTAGATTACGTTTATGAAGCAGGAAAAGATGCTGATGGAAAAGTAAGAGCATTATCATATCAAGTTACTCCAGGTGGAGTTACTTATCGTAGAGATATAGCACAAGCTGTTTGGGGAAATGATGATCCAGAATTTATAGCAGAAAAATTTAAAGATGTTAATACAATCATTAAAACAGCAGAAGAATTAAAAAGTGCAGGATATAGAATATTTTCAGATACAGGAAGTTTAAGACACTTTACTTATGGTAATGATCCAGAACCATGGGTTAAGGATGGTAAATTAATGATGACAGAAGGTAGATTAAACTACTTTGATGCTGCAGTGCAATTATATCAAGAAAAGTTAGTTGCTTTTGCACCTGAATGGTCTTCAGCTTGGTATTCTTCAATGGCGAATCCAATACCACTAGATGCTGAATGGAAAGAGCAAGAAGAGTTAGATGAAGAAATAAGTTCTAATGCAGAAACTACAGAGGTATTTGCATATGCATTACCAACATGGGGAAGCTTAATTGTTAGAGATAATGCTAAGGATAACATTGGTAATTTTGGTATAACAACAGGTCCTAACTCATATTTCCAAGGTGGTACATTTATAGGGATTAGTAGCTATAGTAAAAACAAAGAAGCAGCATGGGATTTCCTTAAGTTCTGTACATTAGATGAAGATGTTGCTCAATGGTGGATTGAAGACTCTAAGGGTGATGTTGTTGCTTTAAAATCTGTTCTTGAAGCTAATAAAGAACTTGAAAATGAAGCTTTTGGTGGACAAAAGACTTATGAATTCTGGTTAAATCAAGCTCAAAGTATAGATTATTCTTTAGTAACTGGATATGATACTCAAATCGGAGATTATTTTGGACAAGCTATTGAATCTGTTCAAAGAGGTGAAAAAACTAAAGATCAAGCTTTAAAAGATTTTTATAAGAACGTAAAAACTATATATCCAGAAATAGAAGTTCCAAGTAACTAGTAATTTATTGGGTGAGAGTATTCTCACCCCTTAATATGAATATTAATAATTAATATTTTAATAAATATATAATTAAATTTTATTTAATTATATATTTATTAAAAAATGAGAGGTGAATGGTATGGAGATATCAGTAAATGATAATAAGGATAATACTAAAGTTAGTGCTAAAAAGAAAAAAAATATAAATAATATTGGCTTTTTATTTATACTACCATTTTTAATAATTTTTATAATATTTAGTATTTATCCAATTCTTAGGACTTTATATTTAAGTTTTACAAACTTCAATGGATTTACGGATCCACAATTTGTTGGGATTGACAACTATAAGCGTCTATTAACAGATAGCATATTTTGGACAGCCTTTGGAAATACATTAAAGATTTGGGCAGTTAACATAGTGGCTCAATTAGGGCTAGCATTCTTACTTACAATTATATTTAGTGATATTAAATACAAAATAAAAGGACTTAGTATATTTAGGGCATTATTTTATTTACCAAATTTAATAGCTACCACTTCAGTTGCATTCTTATTTGCTCAATTATTAGATTGGCAATATGGAACAATAAATCAAATGTTATTAGATATGGGAGTTATTAGTTCTAAAATAAACTGGTTAGGACAACCTAAAACAGCTGTTTTAGCAGTATCAATAATTGGTGCATGGATGTGGTTTGGAAATAGTTTCTTAATGCTTATGGCAGGAGTTCAAGGAATTTCTAAGGATTATTATGAAGCAGCGTATATAGATGGTGCTGGAAGATGGAAAGTATTCACATGTATTACATTACCATTATTAAAACCAATTATGTTATATGTAGCTATTACTTCATTAATAGGTGGATTACAAATATTTGATCTTCCATTCTTAGTTACTGATGGTATAGGATCACCTTCAGGTGCATTAAATACAACAGTTATGTATTTATTCAATACAGCATTTAAATATAATAATGTAGGATATGCAGCAGCAATAGCATATGGTTTATTCTTTATTATAGCAATATTCTCAGCTCTTACGTTTAAAACAATGTATGGATCTAAAAAGGAGGCTAAATAATGTTTAAGAATATCAAGAAAAGTCTTATATATATTTTTTTAGTTTTACTAAGTGTAACTTGTTTAGTTCCATTTGTAATGATGTTAGTTAATTCAACTAGAAGTAGTCAAGAAATTATGAGTGGATTTACACTGATACCAGGTAGCTCTTTAGCAGACAACTGGAGTGTAATGAGTGGATATTTTAATATATTTAGGGGACTTGCCAATAGTTTATTCGTATCAGTTTGTGTTACAGCGTTAACTGCATATTTCTCTGCATTAACGGCTTATGGTTTTGCAATATATGATTTTAAATTTAAAAATATAATATTTACAATTATTTTAGTTCTTATGATGGTACCAGCTCAATTAGGTTTATTAGGATTTTACGACTTAGTAAATACACTAAATTTAATGGATAGTTATATACCATTAATAATACCTTCTATAGCAAGTCCGTTTGTAGTATTTTTCCTTAGACAATACTTACAATCAGTTATGCCAATGTCTATTATAGAAGCGGCTAGAATTGATGGAGCAAGTGAATTTAAGATATTCCATAAAATAGGTATACCTATGATGGCACCAGGTATAGCAACAATAGCAATTACAACATTTATAGGAGCTTGGAATAATTACTTAATGCCATTAGTACTACTATTTACACCAGACAAATTTACCTTACCAGTAATGATGGCATCATTAAAGGCTTCTACAGATATGACTACCAATATGGGAGCAACGTACCTTGCAATTGCGGTATCAGTAGTACCAATTATGATTGCTTTTGCATTCCTTTCAAAATATATAATAAGTAGTATTGCTGCAGGTGGAGTTAAAGAGTAAATTAATAATTTTAATATGCGGGCTCTGTATAAACTGAATTCTTAGATTAAGATGGAGTTTTAATTCCATCTTAAGGTTAGAATTCGTTATCTAGTGGTGTGTACGTTATTATCTCCTATCTAAAGAGGTAGGCGTGTTACAACGGCTAGCCACCAGATAGATTGTTTTTATCAGAGCCTTATTTATAGAATGAGGGATGGATAAAAACATATTTTAGAGGTGAATTATGAGTAATGAGGTTAAATTAAAAGCAGATTATATTGATGAAAATGGATTTTATGTTATAGAAAATTATGATAAAAAGCTTCCTTTTTCAAGTTTTTTATCAGCTATAGCAGGTATAGAAGGAACACCAATGTGGTCTTTTTATGTAAATAGAGGACAATGTATAAGTAGTATAGGAATAAAAGATAAGGGGAATTGCATAATGGAATTTTTCCCAGCTAATGAAGCATACAAAATGGTATACACAAATGGATTTAGAACATTTTTAAGAATGAAAAACCAAAATGAAACACATATTATAGAACCTTTTTCAGTGACAACAAATAAAAATATTCGAAGAAATATTATGATAAAAAATAATGAATTGAAATTAATAGAAATTAACAGTGAGTTAAATATAAATATAGAGATTAATTATTTTACTATTCCTAATGAGTCATTTGCTGCTTTAGCAAGAAAAATTAAAGTAATAAATAATAGTGGGAAAAAAGTTGATTTTGAAATTTTAGATGGATTGACATCAATACTACCATATGGATCTGAAAATTCAGCATATAAAGAAGTTGGAAATACGTTAAGAAGTTGGATGGAAGGCGAAGTTAAGGAAAATAATACAGCAATATTTAAGGTAAGAGCTTCAACTGGAGATACAACAAAAGTTGATAAGGTTGAAAATAGTTATTTTTATGTTGGATTTGATTCTACTGGAAAAGTATTAAGACCTATAGTAGATCCAGAGAATATATTTGGATTTGATACTTCATTAAAAGGGCCTATAGAATTTGAAAGATTAGGTTTAAGCAATCTATATGGTAATGATATAAGCCACAATAAAGTTCCATGTGGATTTGTAGGGGAAATAGTTTCTTTAGAAGAGGGAAATTCAAAAGAAATATATAGTTATATAGGGTATATGGAAAATAGTAGTGAAGTTGATGAGTGTTTAAATAAAATATGTACTGTAGATTATTTTAATAATAAGGAAGTGTTAACTAACTCTATAATAGATGATTTAAATACGCATGTTTATACTAAAACTAACTATAAGTTATTTGATGAGTATATAAAGCAATGCCATATAGATAATTTATTAAGAGGGGGATATCCATTAGAAATAGGTAATGAAGATAAAAAGATTTATTATGTATATTCAAGAAAACATGGAGATTTAGAAAGAGATTATAATTTCTTTAGTATAGAACCTAATTTCTATTCTCAAGGAAATGGGAATTTTAGGGATGTTAATCAAAACAGAAGAATGGATTCATATATTCATCCATTTGTAGGAAAAGAGAATATTAAGTTATTTAGTGATTTAATACAACTTGATGGATATAATCCTTTAGTTGTTAAAGGAAAGAAGTTTATTCTTAAAGATGATTGTAAAGATATAATAAATAATTTTGATAAGAATATTATAAGCGCTATAGGCGAAATCATAAATGATAAATTTACAGTAGGAGAATTATATTCTGCATTAATTAAAGAAGCAAAGACTACTAAAAATGATGCTAGAAATATTATGAATTTTATAATTGATTTATGTTCAGAGGAATTAGAGGCTGATTTTGGAGAAGGATTCTGGGTAGATCACTGGACATATAACTTAGATTTAATAGAAGAATACTTAAATATTTATCCAGATAAGATAAAAGAATTATTAGTGGATGAAAAAAGCTATAAATTCTATAATTCACCAGAGTACGTTCTTCCTAGAAAGGACAAGTATGTTTTAGATGAAGGAAAAGTTAGGCAATATGTATCTTTAGCTAAGAAGAATGGAATGGATAGTAATTGGGTACACACAGAAAATGGACAGTTATATAAGACTAACTTGCTAACTAAATTGGTAATGTTAGCTGCAATTAAATTTATGACATTAGATGAATATGGTATAGGCATTGAAATGGAAGCTGGAAAGCCAGGATGGAATGATGCTATGAATGGTTTACCAGGATTAATAGGATCTAGTTTTGCAGAAACAGCTGAATTGAAAAGATTATTATTATTTATTAATGAAAATTTAGATGTTACTGAAAAATTAGAAATTCCAGAAGAATTCTTTAATTGTTTAACAGAAGTATATAAAAATTTACATTTAGATTTAAGTGACTTAGAGTATTGGAATAAGATATCAGACTTAAGAGAAGATTATAGAGAAAAAACTAAATATACTGTAAGCGGTAAAGAGAGCGTTATAACAAGAGATGAATTAAAGGATTTAATAGAAAAAATGATATCTAAAATTGATTTAGGAATAGAAAAAGCTAAATCATTAAATGAGGGGAAAATACCAACATTCATTCATTATGATATTACAAAATTCGAAAATGATGAAAATAAAGGTATAGTGCCATTGGAATTTAAGATTAAATTTTTACCATCTTTCTTAGAAGGTCCAACAAGATATTTAAAGACTAACTTAACTCATGAAGAAAAAGTAAAGCTTTATGAAGAGATTAAAGAAAGTGATATTTATGATAAAAAGTTAAGGATGTATAAAACTTCTGAGAGCTTAGAGAATGAAGGTTTCGAAATTGGTAGAGCAAGAGGGTTTACAGCAGGTTGGCTTGAAAGAGAATCAGTATTTATGCATATGGAATTTAAATATATTCTTGAGTTAATAAAGAATGGTTTATATGATGAATTCTTTGAAGATATAAAAACTGCAATGCCTCCATTTATGGATCCTAAAGTATATGGCAGAAGTGTTTTGGAAAATTCTTCGTTTATAGCAAGCAGTAGTAATCCAGATGAAAGAACTCATGGAAGAGGGTTTGTTGCTAGATTAAGTGGTACAACAGTAGAAATGTTAAATATATGGAAGTTAATGATGGTAGGACCAAAGTTATTCACATATGAAAATGAGGAATTAAGATTTAATTTAAATCCAATATTATCTAAAGAATTCTTTGAAAATGGAGTAATTGAAACCACAATTTTAGGAGAGATTAAGTTAGTTTATAATAATGAAAATAATAAAGATACATTTGGTGAGAATGCAGGAACTATTACTGAAATTAAAATAATAGATAAAGAGAATAACATAATAAATGTAAATGGCAATAAAGTTAGTGGAGACTTAGCTTTTAAAATAAGAAATTGTGAAGTTAAAGAAATAAACGTTAAAATTTCATAAGGGAGTAGGGAAATGAGTAATTATAATGTATATGTAACAGCTAAAGATACAGGTGAGAGATTAAAAAAATATAATTTAAAAGAGGTTTTAACAAAAGAAAAAGGTGAAAACAAAGTAAATGTAGATATTAATACTAAGTTTCAAAAGATACTTGGATTTGGTGGAGCTTTAACTGAATCAAGTGCCTATGCTTTATCTAAATTAACTAAGGAAGATAGAGAAAAGGTGTTAGAATCTTATTATAGTGAAGAAAATGGAATAGGATATAGTTTTGCTAGAGTCCATATTCATAGCTGTGATTTTGCCTTAGAAAATTATACCTATGTAGAAGAAGGGGATGAAACACTAGAAACTTTTTCTTTAGAAAGAGATGAAAGATATGTTTTGCCTTTAATAAGAGATGTAAAACATATTAAAAATGATTTAACTATTTTAGCAAGTCCATGGAGTCCTCCTAAGTATATGAAAACTAATGGAGATATGAATCATGGTGGTAAAATTAAAGATGAATATAAAGAGCTTTGGGCAAAATATTATGTAAAATATATAGAGGCAATGAAAGAAAAAGGTATAGATATATGGGCGATAACTGTACAAAATGAGCCAGCTGCAAAACAAATTTGGGATTCATGTGAATATACTGCAGAAGAAGAAAGAGATTTTGTTAAAAATTATCTAGGACCTGTTATGCATAGTAATGGTATGCAAGATAAAAAGATAATAATTTGGGATCATAATAGAGATATAGTTTATGATAGAGCTAAAACAGTTCTTGAAGATAAGGAAGCAAATAAATATGTATGGGGAACAGGAATACACTGGTATGTAAGTGAAGAGTTTGCGAATACTTCAAAAATTCATGAAGAGTTTCCTGATAAACATATAATCTTTACTGAAGGATGTCAAGAAGGTGGAGTGCAACTTGGTTCATGGCTTACAGGGGAAAGGTATGGAAGAAATATTATTGGTGATTTAAATAACTACATTGAAGCTTGGATGGATTGGAATATAGCTTTAGATGAAACAGGTGGACCAAATCACGTAAATAATTTATGTGATGCGCCAGTGATTATAGATACTAAAAAGCAAGAAGCAATATATAATAGTTCATATTATTATATAGCTCATTTTAGTAAGTTTATTAAGAAAGATGCAGTTAGAACACTAACAAATGTTGAAGGTGAAAAAGTTTATGCAGTTAGCTGTATAAATGAAGATAATTCATTATGTATTGTTTTAATGAATGAAAATAATGAAGAAAAAATTATTAATTTAAATGTATGTGAGGATAGCTTTAATATAAAATTACAGGCAAACTCTATTTACACTATTATTAGAAAATTGTAGTATATACTTATGTATATATTTAGTTATGAGGTGTAAAATGAGTACAATTTATGAAATAGCTAAAAAAGCAGGTGTGTCTCCGACTACAGTATCTAAAGTAATTAATAATTATCCAGATGTAAGCGAAAAAACTAGAAGTAAAATAAAGAAAATTTTAAATGATGAGAATTTTTATCCTAATTCACAGGCTCAAACTTTAATTACTAAAAAGACCTGGACTCTTGGAATTGTATATTATGAAAATCTAGGCTTTGGTTTAAATCATCCGTTTTTTGCTAATGTAATAGAATCATTCAAGAGACAGGCGGATAAATATGGTTATTCTTTATTATTTGGATCAATAAATAATAGATTAAGAAATAATACTTTTCTAGAGTATTTTAAGCATAAAAATGTAGATGGTATTGCTGTAATTTGTACGGCTGATAATGATGAAGAGATTTCGGAAATGATAGATAGTGATTTTCCAATTGTTCTTGTTGATAAGTATAGTAATAAAACTGCATCTGTTGGTTCAAATCATTTTGAAGGTAGTAGAATAGCGGTGAAATATTTACATGAATTAGGTCACACAAGAATAGCACATATACCAGGAAGTGATGATGAAAATAACTGGCCAAGTTCTGAAAGAAAATCTGGTTATAAAAAAGCAATGGAAGAGTTAGGACTAAAAATTAATGCTAGATATATAGCTAGTAGTGGTAACTATGATGTTAAGGGTGGTTATAATTCAATGAAAGAGTTATTATCACTTGAAAGAAGACCTACTGCTGTTTTTGTAGCAAGTGATAAAATGGCTATAGGAGCAATTGATGCTATTAAGGATGCTGGACTTAGAGTACCAGAAGATATTTCAATAATAGGATTTGATGATATTGAGTTAGCTCAATATGTAACACCTAAACTAACAACTATAAAACAAGATGGCGAATTAATAGGTAAAACGGCAATTGATTTATTAGTTAAGGAAATAGATTCTAAAACTAAGATTGCTGAAAATGTGATAGTACCAGTAGAGTTAATAGAGAGAGAATCCTGCAAAAGAATAAAGTAGAAGTTAAATAAGGGAGTTAGTTGATAATTTATAGCTAGTATTCCTTATTAGTGTTATATGGTAAAAAATGTATAATAAAAAATGAAATCAGTTTTGATAATGTGAATCAATAGACTGGTTTCATTTTTAAAGAGTTTTCGAAATGGGTTTCGATTAATGTATGTAAATAATTGGAAAGGGATTATTAGAATGGAGAGATATAAATTTATAGATAACAAAGGGACATTTGAGTTAAAGAATAGTGATAAAAATTCATATATGTATTTTCCTTTGACAAACGATGCGGGGATGATGTCATCTATGACTCAAAATTTACATGGAGATATAAAGTTAGATCAAAATACTTTCATATTACCACCAGTATCAAATGAAGATTTACACAACACTAATTCATCAAGAAATTTTTGGATTAATATTGAAGGAAAGTCACCATGGTCAGCTACAGGAATTTCAGCATTACAAAAAGTAGGTAAATTTGATGAGAATCCAGAAGAGTCTTCAATAATAGGCGGTCTTTTATGGCATGAAACTAGAAGACAAAATAAAGAGTTAGGAGTAAAGTCAAGAATTACATCATTTGTACCTGTTACAGAAGATACCGTTGAATTAAATAGAGTAGTAATAAAAAATACAGGTAGCAAAAGGATAGAATTTACGCCAACTGTTGCAGTTCCTTTATATTGTAGATCAGCTGGTGATATAAGAGATCACAGGCATGTTACATCATTATTAAATAGGTTAACTATAAAAGAAAATGGTGTTTGGGTTAAACCTACCATGTGTTTTGATGAAAGAGGACATACAATAAATAATATTTCATATGGGGTATTTGGAGCTAGTGAAAGTGGAGAAGCACCTAATAAATTTTATCCTTCATGGGAAGAGTTTATAGGGGAAGGTGGTAGCTTTGACTGGCCTGAAGCAGTTATTAAAAACATAGATTTAGGATATAAGATTGGTGATAACATTGATGGATATGAAGCTGTAGGAGCATTCAGCTTTAATAAAACAGCATTAGAACCGGGTGAAGAAAAGATTTATTACTTTATGATTGCAGCAGATAAAAATGGTTCAGAAATGCAAGAAATAGTAAATAAATATTTAATAAAAAATTCCTTTGAAAAAGAACTTGAAAATAATAAGTCTTATTGGAATGATAAACTTAAGACTTTAGAATTTAAATTTGGAGATGATAAATTTAATAATTGGATGAAATGGGTAACATTACAGCCAATATTAAGACGTATATATGGATGTTCATTTTTACCACACCATGATTATGGAAAAGGTGGACGTGGCTGGAGAGATTTATGGCAGGATTGTTTAGCATTATTATTAATGGAGCCAGCTCAAGTTAAAGACCTTCTTTGGAACAACTTTGGAGGCGTAAGAATTGATGGATCTAATGCAACTATAATAGGTAGTGAACCAGGAGAGTTTATTGCAGATAGAAATTCTATAGCAAGAGTTTGGATGGATCATGGAGCATGGCCATTTTTAACTACTAAGCTATATTTAGATAGGAGTGGAGATTTAGACTTTTTATTAAAAGAACAAACTTATTTTAAAGACAAGCTTACGGCAAGAGGTTCAAGAGGGGATGAATATTGGGAAGAAGTTTATGGAAATAAACAAAAAAGTGAATGTGGAGAAATATATAAAGGAACTATATTGGAGCATTTATTAATACAGCATATTACTGCGTATTTTAATGTAGGAGAGCATAATATAATTAAGCTTGAAGGTGCTGACTGGAATGATGCCTTTGATATGGCAAAAGGTAAAGGTGAAAGTGTTGCATTTACAGCATTATATGCTAATAACTTAGAAGAGTTAAGTAAGTTGTTAGTAGCTTTAAATAATAAGTTAAATATTAAAGATGTCTCACTTATGAAAGAGTTAATTATATTATTAGAAAAGGTTGATTTTAATAATATAGAACTTAAAAATAATATTTTAAATAAATACTTTGATATATGTGAACATAACATTTCAGGAGAAAAAATTCAAATAGATGTTTTAGAATTGGCTAATAATTTAAGTAATATGGCTGAGAATATGAAGGAAAACATTAATAAAAATGAATGGATTGAAAGTAAAGATGGTCATGGATGGTTCAATGGATATTATGATGATAAAGCTAAAAAGGTAGAAGGCGATTTTGAATCAGGAGTTAGAATGACTCTTACAGGTCAAGTATTTAGTGTGATGGGAAATGTTGCAAGTGAAGAAAGGGTTAAATCTATAGTAAAAGCTGTAGATAAATATTTATTTGATTTAAAAATTGGTGGTTGTAGATTAAATAGTGACTTTAAAGAAGTAAAATTAGATCTTGGAAGATGTTTTGGATTTGCATTTGGTCATAAAGAAAATGGAGCTGTATTTAGTCATATGGCAGTTATGTATGCAAATGCATTATATCAAAGAGGATTTAAAGAAGAGGGACACAAAATATTAAATGCAATATATAAACATTGTATTGATTTTGAAAAGTCTAGAATTTATCCAGGAATTCCTGAGTATATAAATGAGCGCGGAAGGGGAATGTATAACTACCTAACTGGTTCAGCTAGTTGGCTTTTATTAACTATGGTTGAAGAAGTGTTTGGTGTAAAAGGTGATTTAGGAGATTTAATAATTATGCCAAAGCTTCATAAGGAACATCTTGATAATGAAGGTAAATGTAGTATAACAACTTTATTTGCAGATAAGCTTATTACTTTTATCTATGAAGGAAATATACTTAATGGAGAGATAGGAAGTATTACAGCTGAAGAAAATGATATTAACTTTACTAGAGAAAATATAGGAGTGCGTATTAGTAGAACAGAAATATTAAGTAAATTAAAAGATAGAGATATTATAAAAATAGTATGTAATTAAGTTTATATATTAAAACAATGATAAGTTTAAGAAGAATTGTTTTGAAACTTATCATTGTTTTTTTATATTTAATTTTGTCACTAACTCTTTGGTGACATTTATGTAATATCTATTAATTGAAGGAATAATTTTACTGGTATAAAATTAATCTTGGTTATATTTATAAAAATTAAAATTAAAATT
>SKEW01001320.1_pt1 | contig 12649 bp, 18 predicted proteins | sample 4841441 | NCBI WGS metagenome assembly SKEW01 (sample SAMN11008799, study PRJNA524170) | human gut metagenome | isolation source: fecal sample from pouch patient p41 | place: Israel: Tel-Aviv | reverse complement strand
ATTATTGACTGGGATCCCAAAGAATGGAACTAAGATAAACAAAACTAAGACGCCACGGCGTCTTTTTATTTACACGAGCACTCCGCCAAACGGTGAGGTGCTATTTTTGGGCAAACAAATAGCCGGCAAATGCCGGCCAAGAGATTAATCTTTATTGAACTTTTCTTTTACATCATCAACTGTGTCTTTAACAGCATCTTTGGCATCATCAAGCTTTTCCTTGGCCTTGCCAAGTATTCCTTCTGCTTTGCCCTGTGTTTCACGAGCCTTATCACCCGTTACTTTGCCTTCAACTTCTTTAGCTTTACCGGAGATCTTGTCCTTGGTGCTGTCGACTTTACCATCTAAACTCATAGATATTACCTCCTTTTAACATCAATTATCATATAAGCTTATACAAAGTGCAACAAAAAAGCCCTCAGAGACCAGTCCAAGAGCCAAAAGAATGAAAAAACGAAATACTTGTGTGAGCAGCAGCGGTTGACTTGGAGGAGAAAGGACACTGCTCACGCATATATATTAGCACATTCCTGATAGAAGATACTAAAATAGCCCTCGGTTGGGGGCCGAGAGCCTAAGGATAGGGTATTACAGAGGAGTGAAAATGAGTATCTGTTGGGAACAATTTAATTCTAACTCATCGAAATTTTTTAAGCAACAAAAAAGCTTTCGGAGCCGAATCCGAGGGCTTAAAAACTCGGGAAGTTCTTCATGAGAATGTGAGCAGCGTCATCAAACTGCTCACGGTCATTATATTTCAGGAGGCGAGTAGATGCAATGGACAGATGAACAGATCGGTGACATTAGGAAGCTCGCCTCTACATTCAAGTTGGCGGTGTAAGTTATGTCAGGTATGAAGCGAGTCGGTTACGGATATGTAAGCCACACAGAGCAAGCAATCATTGAGAAACTATCGAGAGAAGAGAAACACATGCAAGCAATCATCTACACAAAGCCACACTGCCAAAAGTGTCGGCGAACAATATTCAAGCTGTCACAAGTAATGCCGGTGTCAACCATCACAGCAGACGCGGACGACTACGAACGGTTCCTCAAGCTAGGCTATCGTTCAATGCCAGTCGTAAAAGTCTACAAGGCAGACGGCACACATGATGAATGGTGCGACTTGCAGGTTGACAAGATCAAACAATACACGGAGGCAATTTAGCATGTGCAATTTCTTATTACTGCTTACACTAATATTCGTGATGGCCAAGCTATTCGGCTTGATCGCATGGAGTTGGCTGCTAGTATTCGCGCCACTGATAGTTATGGCTGCTGTGCTGGGGTTGTTTATCGGATTGGCAATCGTCATCGGATTGCATGAGGACTAGCACATGCGTGTGAAGGTATGCCGCAAGGCTGGATGCAACAATGTAATCCCGTATGATCAAGCAAACCCATACTGTGCTAAGCACGCATCCCTGTATAAGCCTAACTATGCTGATGCCACAAAGCACGTTAAACGTGACACATCGTACTACGACAAGTACAAGCGCGACAAAGAGTCTGCTGCATTCTATAAGTCTAAGATATGGGAACACACCGCACGCGATGCTAAGGCTCATGCCTACTTCACTTGTGCATGTTGCGGCAAGACCTATGACAAGCCGGGCTATCTAGTCACTGATCACATCGTGCCTTTGAGGATTGACAGAAGCAAGTGCTTAGACCATGACAACCTATGGGTACTGTGTAAAGGATGCCATTACTGGAAAACGCAGCTAGAGGACAAGATATATAAATCACAATCTCGAATAGAGAATCTTGACACTGCGACAAAATGGACACGAGAAAAAATATCAGCATGGATTCTCGCTCACAAAAAATAACGGGGGCCCCTATGTAGGCCGCAGGGGACCTCACACACCAGTGTCCATTTGCCGAAAACCCATTTTTTGAAAAATTTCGGCTTTTTAGACTTGAATCCCAATAAATAGCGGTTTCTGATGCTGAAAGGAGGTGTGTTTTTTGCCTGAAAATCAACCAAAATTGACAGTATTGCACTCAAAAAGTTCAAATGCCGTGACAGCTGATGATGATGATCTTAAGGAGATCCAGAACACACCGCCAGCTCATCTTGATGATGAAGCATCGCGTCTTTGGAAGGCGATTGTTCCAGAAATAAAGAAAATTGGCTATCTTAAAAAGATAGATCAGCCAGCACTTGAATTGTATTGCCGTTATTACTCTATTTACATTAAGTCTGAGCAGCTAATCGAAAAACAAGGGCTGTGGATTTATGACAACGACGATGTTGCGGTGAAGCGCTCTCCGGGAGCGATACAGATGGACTCTTGTGTAAAAAACATGAAGTCGTTAGGACATGATTTGGGCCTTACATTTGATTCTGGATTACGTCAGATAACTGTCGAAGAGCCAGAAAAGCCTAAGCAAAATAGTCCATTGAAGGAGGTTGGGTTTGGTGCGGACGTTTGATTTTACCGGTGTGCAAGATATTCGCGGCTACGTAAAGCCGTACCAATCAGATTACCAAGGACTGTTAGATAAGTATCATGATCCAGGAACAAAATACGCTTATGATGTTATGTTCACCAATAAATACATGACTGGTAGAGACGTTCAGCTTGCATGTATTCGGCACTTGAACGATTTGCTGCGGATCGGCGATGATGATTTTCCTTACCAATATAATTGCGACATGGTTAATGCCATTGAATACTTTTCACGACTGCTGCCTAATCCAGACGATACTTCAAAAACAATTCAACCATTCAAATGGCAATCGTTTATCCTTGATAGCTTGATTGGATGGCGAACCCTGGACAATGGCACCAGATTCACAACTTCCAATATATCTATTGCTCGGCAGCAAGGAAAAACTTGGCTAGCATCAATTCTAATCAACTTTTATTACTTTGTAGTCTGCTGGAATGCGACATCACAGGACTTGCTAGTGGCCAGTTACGATAGTGAACATGCAACCAAGCTGTTCAATGACGTGTCTTTGCAGGCGAAGACAATTTTATCCCTGCCGGACTTTGCAGATGATGCTAGAGACCGTGGCGTGGAAGCTCAAACCACGCAAGTTATCGCAAAAAACACCAAGAACACAATCCGGAAAGGCACCTCACAAGGTGGTGGCTTTGATAGTTTCCACAATGCAATCGCTGTTTATGATGAAATTGGCAACTTAAGGCCGGCCTTGAATGAGACCTTAAAGCAGATTACATCCGGGCAGAATGGCATTAAGAACCGAATGTTTGTCAAGATTTCAACAGCTTACCCTGATATCAAGGTTAAGTTTAAGAATGATGAAGACGTAACTAGGGCTGCCATTGAGCATGACGCCGTTCGAGACGCTGACAACGTGTTTCAAGTAATTTATTCTCAGGACTCGGAGGATGAGGTATTTGAACCCGAAACATGGGCTAAATCTAATCCTAATCTGCTTGAGCTGCCTAAAAGCAAACGGGACAACCTTCAAAAGGCTCTTAATCAAGACCGCAACGACAACGAACGAGAAGGAACGCTAGAAACCTTCGTAAATAAGTCACTAAATCTGTGGAGCCGGCGATTTCAAAACAGCTATTTGTCCCTAGACAACATTCAGCGCAGTATTATCGACCATTTTGATGTGAATGGACGTGATGTTTTTATCGGATTTGACGGGTCGCAGACCAATGACAATACGTCTTTCGGATTCATTTATCCGTACACTGATCATGACAAACACATGTTTCATGTTCAGCAGCACAGCTTTATTCCCTTCGCACAGGCAAAAACCATTGAAGCCAAGTCGAAACAGGACGGATTAGATTACCTTAAATTGCAAGATGAAGGCTTCGTTGACATCACAAATCTTGCATCAGGCGTCATCAACACCGAACAGGTTTACCAGTGGTTGGTTGATTATGTTAATCAACATCGGCTTAAGGTCAAATTCATCATTGCCGATCCAAACCATGGTGAATGGCTAGAAAAGAAACTGGAGCATTATCAGCCGCAGTGGCAATGGTTTCCTTTGCCTCCTACCTCGTTCAAGTTGAATGAACCTACCAAGGATTTTCAAAATCTGTTTATCAATGGGAATATTTCGATGTTGAACGATCCATTGCTAATCGATGGGCTGAACAACGCTGTGTTGGTAGAAGATCGCGGCGGTTCGGTCAAGATTGACCGTCAAAACCGCACAAGTGATCATATTGATACGACTGATGCGCTTATTAATGCTCATGCGCAGGCAAAATTCTACTTCGAAAACTATCATGATGAGGGATATAACCCGTTGAATGATTTGGACGCACAGGGAAAACGTGACTTTTTCAAGGCAATGTTTGGAGGTGGTAAATAATGGCAAAGATTATTAGCAATTTTTTCAGCAGTTGGGGCACGGTGATGATCTTTATCACTGGCTTGGCACTGATTGCGGTAGCAGCATTCACTTTTAACGTTGTTATTGGTTATCTAGTTGCAGGCTTTGAGCTGTGTTTAGTTGCTTACATTCTGGACAAAGAAAGGGGGTGAAGTTAAATGGGACTTCTAACCCCTAGAAATTTCAACAAACGTAAGGCCAAAAATATGGTATATCCGAGCAATTCTGCTTTTTTCACGACCACGGTTGGCGGTATGCAACTTTCTTATGTTTCAGCGCTGTCCGCTTTGCAAAACACTAATGTTTATAGCGTGATAAATCGTATTGCGAGCGATGTTGCCTCGGCACACTTCAAAACTGAAAATACTGCGACATTGAACCGACTTGAGAGCCCTAGCGGCTTGATAGGCCGGTTTTCTTTTTGGCAAGGTGCGTTGATGCAACTTTGTTTGTCAGGCAACGACTATATCCCTTTAGTTGGGCCAAACTTGGAGCATATTCCTAACTCTGATGTCCAAATTAACTATTTACCAGGCAATATGGGCATTGTTTATACGGTTTTGGAGAGCAATGATCGTCCTCAAATGGTGCTTAGGCAAGACCAAATGCTGCATTTTAGGCTCATGCCAGACCCACAATATCGGTATTTGATTGGTCGATCACCTTTAGAAAGCTTACAAAACGCCCTTAATTTGGACGATAAAGCCTCGAAAAGTAACATGAGTGCCATGGAAAATCAGATTAATCCTGCCGGAAAGCTTACAATCAGCAACTATTTAAGCGATGGCAAAGACTTAGAATCGGCTCGTGAAGAGTTCGAGAAGGCAAATACCGGTGATAACTCCGGCCGCTTGATGGTTTTACCCGATGGGTTCGATTACACCCAGCTTGAAATGAAGACGGATGTATTTAAGGCCTTGGCTGACAATTCAGCGTACTCTGCTGACCAAATCTCCAAGGCCTTTGGTGTACCCAGCGACATTTTGGGTGGTGGCACGTCAACTGAAAGCCAACATTCCAACATTGACCAAATCAAGGCAACATATCTGGCAAACTTAAACTCATATGTAAATCCAATCGTGGATGAGCTGCGTTTGAAGATGAACGCGCCTGACCTCGAATTGGATATCAAAGATATGTTGGATGTTGATGACTCGACGCTTATCAATCAGGTATCCAATCTTGCCAAGTCCGGGGTGCTAGGTGCAGAACAGGCACAATTTATACTCACCCGATCTGGATTTTTGCCAGATAACTTGCCGGAGTTCAAACCACTTACTACACAAGTGAAGGGAGGTGATGACAAATGATTATTCCTGTTAAGGGATATATTACCAGCGATGATTCTGCTCCTATTTATCGTGATTGGTTTGGAATGACTGCAACATCTCCATCCGATATTGTTCAATCACTTCCAAATGACGGGTCTGATGTTGTATTAGAAATCGCGTCAGATGGCGGTGAAGTTGACCCGGCTACAGAAATATGCAACGCGCTTCGCGATTATAAAGGCAATGTAACGGCAAAGATCGTATCAAACGCATACTCTGCGGCCACCATTGTTGCCATGGGTGCTAACAAAGTACAGATGGCTCCAGGGGCAAAGATGATGATCCATCGCGCATCAAGCGATGCCAGTGGAAACTCTCATGAGATGGATGCCGCTTCTGGAATGCTGCAAACTACCGATAGCGCAATTGCAAGCCTGTACTCTGCAAAGACTGGGAAACCTGCCGATGACTTTTTGGCATTGATGGACAAAGAAACTTGGCTCGACGCAGACGATGCAATCAATCTGGGCCTAGCCGATGAGAAATTAGACTTCGACGCTCCGGTTGTAAATGCGGTGGGCCCGATTATTCCACATCAAGCAGTTCAACGAATTAAGAATCTGAAAGATGAAAATGAAAAGCTACGTAGTCAACTTCCAAAGCAGAACGATCTGCTAAACAAGAAGCTGGCTATTTTTTATGAAAAAAAGGAGGTCCAATAATGGACAAATTACAAACGCTTTTTAATGAAGTTAGCGCCAAGTGTGCCGACCTAAACGCTCAGCTCAACGCAAAATTACAAGATGAAAACGCATCTGTGGATGATTTTCAAAAGATCAAGGATGACTTGACCGCTGCCAAGGCGCGTCGGGACGCTATTAACGATCAGATTAAAGCTCTTGAAGCTGAAAAGAAGGATGATTCTAACTCTGACAAGCCAAAAGACAAGGCTAATCCGAATGGTACCGACTTAAAGAAGAAGCCAATTGACGCCAAGAAGAAAGCTATCAATGACTTCCTTCATAGCCATGGCAAAGTGGTTGATGAGGCAGCCAAGCAGCACGTCACTTCGACCGAAGCAGGTGTGCTGATTCCGAAAGAGATCATCTATGACCCTACCGCAGAGGTAAATTAGGTTGTGGATCTGTATACCTTGGTTACCAAGACCGCAGTTACCACTCCTAAGGGCACGTATCCAATCTTGAAGCGGGCGACTGATCGTTTTTCCAGTGTGGCAGAGCTGACTGAGAATCCAAAACTTGCTGAACCGGATTTCACTCAAGTAGATTGGTCGGTGACCACGTATCGCGGTGCCATCCCAATTTCAGAAGAAGCCATTGCCGATTCAGAAGTCGATTTGACTGCGCTCGTTGCTCAATCTATTAAGGAGAAGTCTGTTAATACTTACAACGCGATGATTGCGCCTGTATTGCAGTCATTCACAGCCAAGGAAACAAAAACTGATACTCTTGTGGATAGCCTTAAGCACATCCTGAACGTTGATCTTGATCCAGCATATAGCCGTGTTCTTGTGGTTACTCAGTCTTTGTTCAACACGCTTGATACTTTAAAGGATAAGAACGGCCGCTACTTGCTTCATGACGCCTCCGATTCTATTACTGACGGAACCGCAAAGGGCACGGTTCTTGGTGTTCCCGTATATGTTGTTGGTGACACTCTTCTCGGCTCTCTTGCAGGTGATCAAAAAGCATTCGTTGGTGATCTGAAGCGTGGTGTCCTGTTTGCGGATCGTCAACAGGTAACGCTCTCATGGATTGATAACACCATTTGGGGCCAATATCTTGGTGCCGCGTTCCGATTTGGCGTCCAAAAAGCTGATGCCAATGCCGGATATTTTGTGACCAATACAGATGTACCTGGTTCTGGTCTTGGTAAGTAATACGATTATTAGTCGCCTAAGAAATAAACAATTCGCCGATAATGACGGGCGGCTATTAAGGGAGGGCTGAATATGACAGATGGTCAAGGAGTTACCCCGGAAGATATGCAGCAATACCTTAATCTTGATACCAATGGGGATGCTTCGGTTCTTGCCGATATGATCAGTACCGCAGAAGCAGCAATAATTGGGGCCATCGATGACACGATTGCGGTTGAAGTTTATCGAAAGTACCCTCTGTTCAATCAGGCGGTTCGGGTTCTGGTAGACTTCATGTACTACAGTCGTGGCACGTTGTCTGACCAAAGCAAGGCCTATCCACCCAGCTATGCTTACATGATCAACAGTATTCGTTGGAAGATTCAGCGTGATCAAGCAGCAAAGGCTGGTGGGACTGATGGCTAAATTTAAAGTAGCTGATTTCAGCCGCAAGGTTGATCTAGGCTCTCCAAAATCACACAAGACTGGTGCCGGCATTAATATCACTAGCTTTGTTCCGAATTATAGTCTGCATTTCAAGCAGCAGACGCGGACACTCACCCAGCAGTACACGCTTGTGGGCACACGTTTGGATAATTCAATCACAGTTATTGTCAGGCACGACCCTAGAAATGCTAGTCAGAAACAAGCACGCCTTGATGGTATTGTGTATGACATTTCAGACATTAGCCCGGACGACAGTAACGATGCTATTCGTTATGACTATCTGACCCTAGTCAAAACAACTAAGGGGGCATAACCGTGGACATGGATGAGGCACTTGGCCAATGGCTTAAGCAAGTATCAAAGGCTGCCGAATTGTCTATTAGCGACCAAGAGAAGATTACTAAGGCTGGTGCTGATGTTTACGCTAAGAAGCTAGCAGAGACCACCAAAGAAAAACACCCAAATACTAAGGGTGATGGCGGTAAGTATGGACATTTGAGCGAGGACATCAAAAGTGCTGCGGGAGATATTGACGGTGACCATAATGGAAGTTCCACGGTTGGATTTGGCAATAAAGCCCACATTGCTCGCTTCTTAAATGATGGCACCAAGTATATTCGCGCTGACCACTTTGTTGATAATGCCCGTGACGATGCCAAAGATGCTGTATTTGCCGCTGAAGCCGAGAAATATCAGGCGATCATTGCCAAAGCGAATGGTGGTGGGGATAAATGAGCGCTGTAGGTGATGCGGTAACGATGCTTACCCAAGCCAAAATTGCCAATATCAATGCAGTTAAAGGCAATAACTTGCCGCAAGAATTAGTCGATAATCTGAACAAAACAGTCGTTTTGATTACTGATGCTGCTAATGATCCAACTGCCTATGGTGACAACGATTTCTGGGCATTAAATCAGGAAGTAGAAGTACAGATTTGGTACTCACAGGAGCTTGAAACTGACCCGGAGATCATTGAGATAGCCATGATGAAAGCTTTTACTCATCAACATTGGCAGGTGGCAGCGGTTAGGCAACGAACATTAGACCCAGACACACAGCAACTTTTTAACACATTTTATTTTAGTAGAACAAAGAATATTTAGGAGGTATTCAAATGGCAACAGTAGGTTTATATCAAATCCAGCTAGCTTTAGTTGATGCACAGCAAAAGTTAATTTCTGGCGCTGATACAGGACTAAGCACAGACGGTGTCTATACTGTCGATCACAAAGATTTAGGTACTAAAACGGCCAACATTACAGGCTTAGCAGGTACAATTGCTAAGATCTATGGCAACAACAACGTCCAAGACGTTACCGTTGGTACTTCAGAACCAACAGTGGCTTTGGATATTAACAACTTGGATTACAAAATCAAGCAGCAAATTAAAGGTTTTGTCAGCGATAAAAAGGGCGGTTGGACCGATGAGAATGTGAAGGCTCATGTGGCCTTGCTTATTACCACTCAAACCATCGATCGGGCGCACTTTGTCTATTATGGATTTGGTGATGGTGTCATGACCGAAACTGCAGCTAACATTCAGACCGATGCGGCAGCAGAACAACGTACAGATGACACTTTGACTTACACGGCACTTTCTACTGTGGCTTTCAATAATCAGCCGTACAAGATTTATAGCGATCTTGATAGCAAGTTCGATAAGGCCAACATGTACAAAGAAGTGTTTGGCGGATACGTATTGTCACCATCATCCTCATCATTAGGCAAATAAGCCGGTGCTGACAGACGCAATCTGACGCAACTTAATAGCAGCAACTGATGAATGGCTCACTGACGTGCGCTATTTTTTATGCTCAAAAGTCGCTTTCTGGTGAACTTGGTGGTGTCCGATTCACCACAGCGACCTTATCAAATACAAAGGATGGTATTACCAATGAAAATCAAAGTTAGCCAACTTAGCAACCGTGTACATGAAGTCAAAGTAACAAATCGTATTCTGCGAAATACACTAAAGTACCAGCTCAGCATGGCCGAGTCAGATGATGTGGAGAACAAATCGTTTACTGAGCAGCTTCATGCCAGCCTAAATGCGGTCAACAGCAATACAGATTTTATTGTCGATACGCTTAACTTAAACAAAGCAGAAAAAGAAAAGCTGGACGATTTGTCATTCGCTGAAACTGTAAAAATTGCTACTAGAGTTGCCCTTCGCGTTCAAGGACTTAGCGATGAAGACATCGATATGTCAGCAAAGAAGGCCGATGCCAGCAAAAGCCAAGACGAAGATAATTAGTGCTCCAGAACGAGTTTTTGAATTAAAGAATAAGCTTGAAGACTTTGATTATATGGGACAAAACGCAATGGTTAACATGCATTGGACCAGTGACCAATTCTGGGATGCAGAATATTTCGGATTTGTAACTTTGCTAAATGCAAAAAGTCCTAAAGATCGGCCAATTGATCCGGCAATCATGTGGAAGCAATATCAAGAGAAAGGGTGATTAAAGTGGTAAAACAAGTTAATGCAACAATGAGCACCAAAATTGCCCTGGACCTGCTGAGTGCCAGCGAATCCGTCAAATCATTAACAGCGGTTGTTCGTTCCAGCCAAAACGCTTGGAAAGCTCAAGTGGCGGAGATGAAGTCTGCCGGTGATGCAGTTGGCGCTGCTCAAGCCAAGTATGATGGCTTGGGTAAGTCTATTGAGTCACAACAGTCTAAGATTGACGCTCTAAAAGCCAAACAAGCTGAGTTGAAGGGCAATACTGCCGATGTTGCTCAACAGTTTTTAAAGTATCAGCAACAAATTGATGGTGCTAACAAGCAACTGGCCAGTATGCAAGCTCAGCAAGACCGTGCCAAGCAAGCAATGGACTATCAAAAGTCTGGGTTGGCAGGCTTACAACAAGAGTACACAGCTGCTGCACGGGCAAATCAAGCCTATGTCACTCGCCTAGAGGCTGAGGGCAAACAGCAAGAAGCCAACAAGGCCAAAATGGATGGCTATAAGTCCTCCATTACCAATCTGAATGAACAGTTGTCCAAGCAGTCTGCTGAGTTGGATAAGATTGCCAGTGCTAGTGGCAAGGATTCAGACGCATGGCGTACACAGAAGACGCGTGTTGATGAGACAGCTACCAGTTTAGCAAAGGCTAAGTCTGCTATGGCCGGTTTGCAAACTGAAATGGACAAGGCTAACCCGTCCGTGTTCAATAGAGTTAAGGAAGCTATATCGGGAACAAATAAGCAAGCCGAAAAGACACCGGGTTTGCTTCACAAAATTGTTGAGGGTGGCTTAATCACCAATGCAATCACAAGCGGCTGGCAACGTCTAAGCTCAAGCATTACTGACACGGTAAAGTCTGGGCTAGAACTTAACGAGGCCGGAGAAAAGCTGAAAATGACATGGGAGAACATGGGCAAGTCAGCTAATGATATCCAGATCCTCTCAGACCAAATGTCATATTTGCGTAGTGAGACTGGTGCAACCGGTGGCGAAATTAACAAAATGCAAACCACCGTTGATACCATGACGCATGGCGTCACAGATAAAACTCTCGCCATTAGTGCTGGTATTGCCAGCATTGCCACGGCTTCGCACAAAGGCGGAGACGGTATGGATTCCCTGTCTAAAGCAATGACACGTGTTGTTGCCTCAGGTAATCTAACAACAACCAACCTTGCCAAACTTGAAAAACAAGCTCCTACCTTAGGCGCACAATTAGCAAAAGCTGCTGGAGTCAGTCAGGATTCATTTGCCAAAATGGTTGCTGACGGGAAAATAAAGTCTGACGACTTCATGAACTTGGTTTATAAAGTTGGGACAACAAGCAAGAGCACATTTGACCAATTTGGGAAAACCAGTGAAGGTGCTATTGCACAGCTTTCCGGTAGTTGGACATCAATCAAAGCTAAAATGGCAGCACCGTTGCTTGATGTTAAGAATAGTGGCATGCAATCACTTGCTGGTATTTTGACATCATCTGTTGTTCAAAGCGCCGCTACTACACTTGGAAAAGGATTGGCAACCATTGCTAATTGGGCTAAGAACGTTCTGGACTATGTTTCAGCGCACAAAAAAGATGTTACCGGTATAGCCGGAGATATGTGGGACATTGCCAAAATTGCTGGTGAAGAAGTCTGGTCCCTGTTTAAAACCGCAATCAAAGATATTGCTGGTTGGCTAAATGTCGGTGGTTCCAATGCAAAGACAATGAAAGACCCACTAAAAGCTATCCATGATGTGCTAGATGATATTGTCAAAAACAAATCTGGTATTCACACTACCGTCAAAGTGATTGCAGGGCTTTGGATGACAAAAAAAGCACTGGAATTTGCAGCAGGATTAGGTCATGTGTACAGCGGTCTGAAAACTTTAAGCGAAACAAGTCTGTTCACCAAAATAGCTTCTAACTTTTCACTGCTAAAAGGCTCTGGTAGTTCATTAGGCACTGCAGAAAGTGGGGCGAGCGCGGCTGCAAGCACAGTCGAAAAAGCCAGTTTAGGCAGCCGAGTTGTAGGCGGCTTAGGCAAACTAGGCGGCATTGGTGCTGGAATTGATGTTGCGGGCAGTATTGTACAAGCACTTACTTCGAATAGCTCACAGGAAAAGATTAAGGCGGCTTCAAAAGGAACAGGAACAACAATTGGCGCTGGAATAGGTGCTGCTTTAGGCTCTGTTATACCGGGCGCCGGCACTGCTGCTGGTGCTGGTATCGGTGCAGCGATTGGTGATGCATTAGGATCAACTAAGAC
>SKEW01001644.1_pt1 | contig 12655 bp, 10 predicted proteins | sample 4841441 | NCBI WGS metagenome assembly SKEW01 (sample SAMN11008799, study PRJNA524170) | human gut metagenome | isolation source: fecal sample from pouch patient p41 | place: Israel: Tel-Aviv | reverse complement strand
ATTACTGGCTTACAGTGTTCTATTAAGTCGAGCACAACGACGTTTTGAAGGAACTTTGAGATATTCTTTAGGATATTAAAATTAACTAGCACCACGGGTTTAGAATTTTTTATAGTTAAGGTTAGGCATCTTAAGAAATCAGGCAACTCCAAGATATCTTCAGGTAGAAGAGAAGTCGCCTAACATTGTAGGATCATAGGTGATTTGTTGGACAGGTCAAGCTGATATTTGAGCCTGATGTTAGAAGGAATTTCTTTTTACTTGCTGTAGAAATTATTATATGACTAAAAAGGCTGGGATTTTAAATCCCAGCCTTTTATGACAAATAGAATTTTTATCGATCAGTAATCGCTGTCGCTGCAAATTGTTCGATCAAAGGAATCAAAGTCAATTTGACTTTGTATTTCCGTTCGAGTGCTTTTTCGATAACGAACTCATTTTCAGTAGTCATAGAAATAGTTGCTAATTTACGAGGTTCATCAGCATTTTTTTCATTAATAACTACTTCATGTTCATTTTGTTCTGTGTAAAATTTAGGATACTCAGCAACGGCTTTTGAAAAATCAGCAAAACTTAAAGCGGCATTCGTATCAGTTGAGCGTGTATTTTCAGTTGTGTCCGCTTTTGGTTCTTCCACTTTTTCTTCTGGCACACTGACTGTTTCTTCTGTCACTGGTGTTGCAACGGTTTGTGCAGTTGGTTCATCGTTTTTCAATCGTTGATCATTCCAGTAAGATACGATCTCAATAAGAAGATTGTCACGGAATCGTTCGAAAATCCCGTTTTCTCCTGAACGAATTCTCTTTAATACAGTATTGAAGTTGTCATCGATTGGCACGTTGATCCGTGTATCTTCATTTGTTTTCCCAGCTAATCCGATCGTTAAGATTTGACGGTTTTTGGGATCAAGCATGACTTGTAACGGCAAACCATAACGTCGCAAGCTTTCTTCTTCTAGAGAACGGAATAATTGTCCTCTTACACCATCCAATGAAGGACGGAATTGATTTAATAATTTTTGTTTCTGTTTTTTCTTCATATGTTCTCTCCTTCGCTCATACCCTTTCGATTATAAGAAAAAAACAGCCAAATGAAAAGGAGTAATGCAAAAAAACTTGCGTATACGCAAATTACAACAGAAAAATTTGCGTATTTTTCCATTTTTTGAAAGAAAAATAAAAAAAAGGAACAGGTTATCTATTCACATAACCTGTTCCAATCTTTTTATTTTTTCGGTATCAAGGCAAAAACAGGTAACTCAGGTGAATAAATGACTTCATGTTCGTGCCAAGTTGTGACCATTAGTGAATGATCGAACCGTTTTTTCAGTTCTTCGATGATTTGATCATGTGTCCAGTTTCTTGCAGGAAAATGTTGGATCTTCTCTGCATCGATCAAAAAGACAAAATCGGAATGAAAAGTCTGGGTAACTTCTTCCGAGAGAGAATTCAAGCGTTCGATTGGATCCATAAAATCACCTTTCGACTTAGAATTGGGTAGTATCTGGGTCTTTTGCTTTGCCAACTACACCATCTAACTGATCGATTTGTTTCATTTCTTCTTCTGTTAATTCAAAATCAAATAATTCAGTATTTTCTTTGATTCTGCTTGGTGTCACTGACTTAGGAAGAGGAAGGAATTCGTGTTGCAGCGACCAACGCAAAGCAACTTGTGCAATCGTCTTGTCATGTGCTTCAGCGATTTGTTTCATTTCAGGCACATCGAAGATTTTACCAGTGCCTAATGGACTATATGCTTCGAGGATCATATCATGTTTTTTTGCATACTCAACTACAGTTGTCTGTAATTCGCCTGGTGCAAGGAAAACTTGATTGACCATCGGCATAATTTTTGCTGTTTTTGCTAGTGTATCTAGATGGTGGGGTAAGAAATTGCTCACACCGATTGCTTTGATTTTACCTGCTTCATACAGTTCTTCAAATGCTCGCCATGTATCTGCATTTGCTTGTTCCCAATTATCACGAAAAGCAACAGGGTTTGGCCAGTGGATCAAAAACAGATCTAAATAATCTGTTTGGAGCTTCTTCAATGATTCTTCAAAAGAAGACATCACAAGTTCATAGCTGTGGTTTGCATTCCATAATTTTGTTGTCAAGAATATCTCTTCTCTAGGAATTCCACTTTCCTTAATCGCTTGGCCGACGCTTTCTTCATTCTTGTATCCTTGGGCAGTATCGATATGGCGATAACCTGCAGCCAGCGCTTCTTTAACAGAGGAAACAGCGACATCCCCATCAGGTGTTTGCCATGTGCCGAATCCTACTACCGGGATTTCGTAACCATTTGATAGACGATAAGTGCTTGTTAATGAATTCATACTTTCAGCTCCTTTTTTATTCGTTCAACTATAAGTGTAGCGCATTTTTCGAAAAAAAGAATCCATTTTGTTTCTACTCTTGAAATTTTTGTTTAAAAGAAAATGATTTTGATTCTGGTATTTTTGATTTTTTTTTCCGTAAACTAAGACAGAAGGGAATGAGAAAATGGATATCTATTTAAAAAAAGCAATTCTGCATATTATTGACAGAGAAACTGGTTCTCCAGTCTTTTCACAAAAAGAGCTGGATCTGACAAAAGAATATATTCGTGATTTTCTTCAAAAGAAGATCCAAAAAATCTCTTCTGCTCAAACAAAAACTGGACAACTAGCAGAAGAAAGCATGATCGTTGAATCACTTAAAATCGCTCAAGAAAATTTTGTGGAAGCAAGTGAAGCAATCGTTCAGCGGTGGTTCGATATCTACCAAGAAAGTGAAGAAGCACCTAGTGCAGATGTATTTGTTGTCTTGTATGAATTAGATACAGTGATGTACTTATCTTTATTGAAAGTCAATTATCGTGAGGCTTATACTCACTTTGTTGAAGCAGACGAAGCAGGGATTGACAACCGCTTGATTTTGAATCGAGCAATTCTAGGGGCGAAAACACAAAAAGCAGATGAAGCATTCGCTGTGAATTTGACTGATTGGACCTACGAATTAATTGAAAAAAAATATGAGTTTTCTGGCAAAAAAGAGCTTTATTTTTCTGGAAGAGTGATCGAAAGTGTTCCTGCACCTTCTTTAGAAGAAAATGTAAAAGTGATCCAAAAAGTAGCCAAGCATCTTGGAAAAAAATTTGAGACAGAAGAATTTGATATCATGGCTGATTTGAAAGAAGCTGTCTATGATACGATAGAAGAAAAAGGTCGGTTGGATCATGAGATGATTGCGGAAAAAGTCTTCAAGGAAAACATCACGGCAAAAATGGCTTTTAAAGAAGAAGTACAAGAGCAAGGATTTGTCCCAGAAGCACCTCCTGTAAAAGAAGTACAAGAAATTTCTGAGAAAAAATTTGGAAAACAAAAATTCAAGCTATCAAACGGGATCGAACTGATCGTACCAGTAGATGTATATCGCAACCCAGATTTGATTGAATTTGTGAATAATCCGGATGGTACGATATCCGTGATGATCAAAAATGTGGATGAAGTATTGAATCGTTTATAAAAATGACTAGAACATTAGGTGTTCAAGTACCAGTGATCAGTTAAATGAATTGTGTCAAGAGAAGGATCGGAAAAGACGAATATAACAAAAAAAGAGCGTGAGACAAAAGTAAAGAACACTTTTGTCTCACGCTCTAAACACGTATAAACGGCGGAAGCAGAAGCAACTCCTTCTTATTTCTTGGAGTTAAACGCTTCTGTCCCAGCCTCTTTTTATCTAATAAAATTTTAAGACCATTTACTAATTATCGATTTTTTCTGCCGCATTTTTAGGCACTTCAGAAGCCTTTATTTCTTCCCAGCTTAATACACCTTTACGAGGATTGACTTTGAGTTTAAGATACGCATTCATCTTTAATGGATGTTCTCTTTCTTCGCGAAGCGTCACCTGTTTTTTTTCACCATCTTTATTATAAGCCGCTTGCTTGTAGGTATAAGTCGTGAATTTCTCTCCGTTATCTGCTTGGGTAGCTGACATTTCGCCATTCGTCGTGATTTTTGTATAATAAGCTTCGCCGCCGTAAAAATAATGATAAGCTGCAAAACTTCCGCCGAGAAATATGCCTAAAACGACAAGTACGCCAATTAATTTTTTCATGTACTTCACCTCTTTCCTTATTATTAACGAAATAGAAGATTTCGTCTATTGAAAGTTGTTGGCAACAGCTGAATTTTAAACTTTTCCTCATTTTGTTCTTATTGCTTCAAAAGAAAGTTAAGGACTATCTTGAAGTTTTTCTCAAAAAACACATTTTTTTATTTATAAAAGGTACTTTTTTCGCGTATAAGACAGGCGAGTGCTCTTAGTTGACTTTGACCAATATTGACGTATAATAAGCTTAGTTCGAATCTTACAAAAAGTAAGCCGGACGTATTCTTTTTGATTTATTCAAAAAAAGACTATAATAAAAAAGTGAGAGCTGAAATCCTTCAGTGATCTATATTATTTAGGAGGTTTGTAAATTATGGCAAAAGAACATTACGACAGAAGTAAACCACACGTTAACATTGGTACGATTGGACACGTTGACCATGGGAAAACTACTTTAACTGCTGCGATCACTACAGTATTAGGCAAAAAAGGCCTAGCAAATCCTCAAGACTATGCTAGTATTGATGCAGCTCCAGAAGAACGTGAACGTGGGATTACGATCAATACCGCACACGTAGAATATGAAACAGAAAAACGCCACTACGCGCATATTGATGCACCAGGACACGCGGACTATGTGAAAAACATGATTACAGGGGCAGCACAAATGGATGGTGCAATCTTAGTTGTTTCTGCAACTGACGGTCCGATGCCTCAAACACGTGAACACATTTTATTGTCACGCCAAGTTGGTGTAAAATACCTGATTGTTTTCTTGAACAAAGTTGATTTAGTCGATGATGAAGAATTGATCGATTTGGTAGAAATGGAAGTTCGCGAGTTATTGAGCGAATATGGTTTCCCAGGCGATGACACTCCTGTGATCAAAGGTTCCGCATTAAAAGCATTGCAAGGCGATCCAGATGCTGAAGCTGCTATTATGGAATTGATGGATACAGTAGATGAATATATCCCAACACCAGAACGTGATACAGATAAACCATTACTATTGCCAGTGGAAGACGTCTTCTCAATTACAGGTCGAGGAACTGTTGCCTCAGGTCGTATTGATCGTGGTGCTGTTCGTGTCGGTGATGAGGTAGAGATCGTAGGGATCAAACCTGAAACACAAAAAGCAGTTGTAACAGGTGTAGAAATGTTCCGTAAAACGTTAGATTACGGGGAAGCTGGGGATAACGTAGGCGTGTTGTTACGGGGGATCCAACGTGACGATATCGAACGTGGACAAGTACTTGCTAAACCAGGTTCCATTACTCCACATACAAAATTCAAAGCAGAAGTGTACGTGTTGACAAAAGAAGAAGGTGGACGTCATACTCCATTCTTCAACAACTATCGTCCACAGTTCTACTTCCGCACAACTGATGTTACAGGAACAATCACATTGCCAGAAGATACAGAAATGGTCATGCCTGGTGACAACGTGACGATTGATGTTGACTTGATCCATCCAATCGCTGTTGAAAACGGAACGACATTCTCAATTCGTGAAGGCGGACGGACAGTAGGTTCAGGTATCGTTACAGAGATCGAAGCATAAGAAACGCGACTCGAATATTTTGGTAATGAAAAATGTTTAAAATAAAAGAGCGGTCCAAACAGGATTTCTGTTTGGACCGCTCTTTGTTCTTCAATTGTATAAGAAGAGATTGTAGAAGCATGAACTTTCGTTTTACTTCAGTCTCTTTTATTCATCATGAGAGTGTTCATCTATCGGTATGCAGTTTTTAGTACTTTCTTCGTATCCATTTTTTCAAACCACTTATTCTACCTTGTGTCTGCTCAACTGGCGCATTATCAATAATCAGCAAAGCAATCATAACATATGCAATCCAACTATCTCTAGAATATAGAGTATAACGTGAGACCCAGTTTGTAGCGTACTTGCTTTTATATTCTCTTAATCCATGGAAAGAATAAAAATGAGAACCAAACTCGTAAACCAAGTATGCAATCCTTTCCTGTAAAAAACTCTTTCTGGAAGTTCCGACATTTGAAAGAGGGGCCATCCCTAAATTGAACCATTGGATATGTTCTTCTTTCATATAGGCAAACAAATGCAAGAACAAGAAATCCATACTGCCAGAAGGTGCTTTTTTAGAATCATATCGCATCAGATCAATCGTTCCTACTTTATTGTTCGTGTAAGTAGGCATGATCGTTGCAAAAGCGACAATTTCTTCTTGGGTATTTTTGACAACTGCAATAGGCGCTCTTTGTAGATAATCTTCAGAGAAAAAGCCTAAAGAAAACCCTTTTTCCTTTCGTGAACCCAACCAATTATCAGAGATATTTTTGAAAGTACTCATTTGCTCAGTAGAAAATGGTGGTTGTAAGACATCAAATGTAAATCCTTCTCGTTCGATCCGATTCAAGACAGCACGAGTGCCCTTCATTTTTTTCCCTGAAGTTGTAAAACTATTCAGGTCTACATAAGCTTCTTCCCCCATCTTAATGAAATCGTAGCCGAATTCATGCAAAATCATAACAATCTCTTCGCTTGTTTCGTAGAAAACTGGTAAATAGCATAGTCGATCTGTTTCTTCGATAAAAGCTTCGATTGCTTCTGGAAAATCTTCTTTCTTACCAGAAGGATCACCCATTACAATACATTTATTATTGAAGCAAGCGAATTGGAGAAGAACAGTTGGTTCACCGTCTTTTTCATAGGCAAACATCCGCTTATCTTTTAAGAAGATCAATTGACTATCGGAGTTTCCTCCATAAGTTGTAAGGATCTTCAGGGCCTTTTCTTCATTAAAGGCTTCGCCAATCTGTTTCTTTTCTCCTTGAAGGAAATGAACAAATAGAACGATCATGAAACTAACAGCGATGATGGCCAACAATCCCGAAAACCAAATCTTTTCAGAAGGAAATAAGAAAAAGGAAATAAAATGGTGACGCCGATGAGGGAAATCCGGCAGATTGTATACCCCAATAACGATGTAAAGCAAGGACAGTGCACCAATAATGATTCCATCGATCGTACGCCACTCCCATGAATAGATCAATTGTTCCCGAAATAATTCGTTTTTAGAAGCAAGAATGATCAGAAGCAGAATAGACAAGAAAACCACCGGTGTGAAACTAAAATCACTTAATAAAACATAAAGTAAAGCTAGAACAATCAAGAAGATTGTAGGCAAATATGCTCGTTTCACACGTGCTGCGATCCCTCTGCCCATAATGATTAAAAGAAATCCCAATAGTATACTAGGAAATTGGATAATAAAATGAAATTTCAATGGGTTCAAACTATGAAGCCAGCGAAACTCTGTAAAAGCTTGCGGGATAGTGGCAGAAAGTACTAGCATGATTCCAGAAAAGTATAATAAGACAACCACGATTTTATGCGCAATTTCTGTTGCTAATTGTTTAGGGATACCAGAATAACGCTGATCAAAAGTGGAACCGATATTTTTGAAGAAAAAGACGATTCCAATCAAAAACGGAATGATGTAGTAGAACAGGCGATAGAGCAAGATCCACACAACGACTATTTCTCTTGGCACACCAATAGCGGACAACCCGATAATCATCATTACATCGAAACTCCCAATTTCTCCTGGAATCATAGACACGATTCCTATCACTGAAGCAGCAATGAATAATGGAATTGTTTGCCACAGATCAATCCGGATTTCCATTAAATAACCAACAGAAAGGAAACTAAACAGGACACCGGTCCATTCCAACAATGAAACTAGCAATAGCTGTCCTTGAGTTTTAAGTGAGGTACCACCAAGGAATCCTTTCTTTTTGAAAGTAGTAAATAAAAAGACGACAGGAAAATATAGACCGCCGCCGATCAACCATATCCAATATTGCTTCAAAAAAGGAGCAACTGGCGTGAAGACTACAAGTAAAAAAGAAAGCAGACTGTAAATAGAAAGTCCAGCCATCAAAAACAAGAAAACTTTCGATAATGCTTGGATCACGTTTCTGCTCTCTTTCTTTTGTCCATATAGTTCAGAGCGAAGCCCCACACTAACAAACCCGCCGAAACCGGCAATATTGTTGATCGTATTGATCAGCCAGCTTGTCTCAAACAGGTAACGAGGATTCTGCTTTTGTTCAAGCATCCGATTCAAAATAATATCATAACCAATCATAGGTAACACAGAGATAAGACCAATCAATAGCATTAGTCCGCTTTTCCATACAGGTATAGTGGCAAACGTTTCTCCTAATTGCTGGATAGATAGAGTTTTACCGATGGACATCAATTCACCGACAATAATGACAATGACAGAAATCAAAAAGATTGTTTTGAACAGTCCTAGGTGGTTTTTCAGCCATTGTATGGTATTTTTTAACAAATAAATCACCTTCTATTCCTAATAGTTATGTTTCAGAAAGAAATTGAAGAACTTCTCGATTGAAGCGTTCAGGATCTTTTCTAGCTAATTCATGTCCTTGTTCTTTCACAAGCACAAAGGAAGCTTTTGGTATAGTTTTAGCTATATACAAAGAATGTTTTAGCTTGATTACATCTTTTTTTCCCACGATGATCAAAGTGGGGGAGTTGATTTTTTTTAAATCATTTTCTGTAAGCCCGATGTCATGCAGCAAAAGTTTGATAACTAAAAGATTTTTGCGAAGACTTGGGCGAAATAAAGAGAGTAACCATACCCATGCATAATGAATATTACTGATGACTCTGGCAGAAAAACGAACGCCTTTAACAAGCGTGTTTCCAGAATTTAAAATCAATCGATGAACTTTTTTAGGGAAGCTGCTGGCAAATACCAGTGCTAGATTTGCTCCATCACTAAATCCAAGAAAATCTGCCTGATCGATTTTTTCCAGCAACATGATCGTATTCAGATCCTCAGCCATTAACTGAAAATTCAACATAGATGCTTCGTTTGTCGAACGACCATGTCCTCGGCTATCTACTAGATACACGGTATAGTAGCGTTCGAGTACAGGGACCTGTTCTGAAAAAAAGCGGCCGCTGCCGTCATTGCCATGCAGTAAAAAGAGAGGGAAGCCTTGACCGCTCTTTTCATAGTAAATTTCGCTCCCATCTGACATTTTTGCATATTTCTTTTCTTTTTTCACATAATCACCTACTGTGTAAAGTATAACGATTATATCAGTCATTGGGCAATTGTTTTTACTGAAAAACAACGATCATTTTCGTAAGATGTCAAAAAATACAGGAAAATTCATTTTTTCTTAAGGCGTACACAGAAATCAAGGAAGAAATAGCCAAGAAGATAAAGAAATAGTAAGATAAAAAAAGATGTCAAAATAACTAGGTGATGAAATGAAGCGAAAACGATTATCTATTATCCGTATTCTTTTTTACATGATCATTCTGACGGTTATTGGTGCGGTGTTGTTTTTAGGAGGAAGAACTTATCGTTCGGTAAAACGAGTGGAAAGCTATCAAATAGAAATAACAACAGCTGCAAAAAATTATCATATGGAAAACTACGAGAATTTGATCAAGGCGATAATATTGACCGAATCAAAAGGAAAAGGGACAGATCTCATGCAGAGCTCGGAAAGTCTGCATGGAGAAGCTGAGATCATTGATAATCCAGCTGACAGTATTGATCAAGGTGTCAAATATTTGGCGGAGATGATAGTAGAAGCAAAGAAACAAGGATGCGATTTATGGACAGCTGTCCAAGCATATAATTTTGGGAAAGATTATATTGCCTATGTAAAAAATCATGGCGGAGAAAACACAGTAGAATTAGCAGAAGCGTATTCTAAAGATGTGCTGAGCCCACTTTTAGGAAATGAGGAAGGGAAACAATACCGATATTGGCGGATCCAGTCCTTGCTTTACAATGGCGGCTATCTCTATCATAATGGAGGTAACATGTTTTATCCTGATATTGTCAAAATGAATGAAAAAATAATAGAGACTTACGAAAAAGTCTTTAAATAAACGAGTAGGAAATATCCAAACATAATAAAATGAGTTGAAAGAAGGAGTGCGCAAATAGTGGAAAAAAGGCAAAAAATGGAAAATCAAAAAGTGGGGTACACAACCAAAGATTGGATGTTGCGGTTTGTGAAGGGAATGTTTATCGGTTCAGGATTTATCTTGCCAGGAGTCAGCGGTGGTGCATTAGCAGCTGTCTTTGGCATGTATGAGCGGCTGATTTCTTTTTTAGCCCACCTTACAAAAAATTTCAAAGAAAATGTTTTGTTTTTTCTGCCTGTTGGTCTAGGCGGAGTGACAGGCATCTTTCTACTTTCTTTTTTAGTCAGTTTTTTATTAGGTGCGTATGAAACAACGATATTATGGTTTTTTGTCGGATGTATCGCTGGAACTGTTCCTGCGTTATGGAAAGAAGCAGGGAAAAAAGGAAGAGATACTTCTGATGTGATCATCATGGTTGTTACTTTTGTTCTGGCTTATTTGTTTTTATTATACGGCGCTCAATTATTTGACGGGCAAGTCGATCAGAATTTTGGAACATGGCTGATTGCCGGCGGATTGATTGGTTTGGGTATGATCGTCCCAGGATTGAGCCCTTCTAATTTTTTGGTGTATATGGGATTGTATAAAGCGATGGCTGACGGATTTAAAGAAGTACGACTTGAAGTGATTGTGCCGATCGGAATTGGTGGGATTCTTTGTGTTCTTGGATTGTCAAAAATCATGGATTACATTTTCTCAAAGGCATATAGCAAGCTATTCCATTTCATTTTAGGTGTAGTTTTTGCTTCAACGATTATGATCATTCCTACCGATTACGCGGGATTGGGAGTTGCTGGGGTACTAGCTTGTCCTGTTCTTTTTATAGCCGGTACAGCACTAGGTTGGTGGATGAGCCGTTTGGAGGAACAATATAAGTAAAGATAGATTGATAATAAAAACAGCACACGGGTGATTCAAACAAAAAGGTTGGCATCTTTTTTGTAAAATCATTCGTGTGTTTTTCTATAAATTTTATAAAAACAAGTTGTTTTTAATCTTGGAACACGCTAGACTTAAACACGTGATTATTTTTGAAAGTTGGCGGAAAATGGAGAAAAAGAAAATGAATGGACTTACACAGCAAGAGGTAGTTCAGAAAATGGCTTCTGGCCAGCAAAATGACTACCAGGAAGATGCATCAAAAAGTACAAAACAAATATTCAGCGATAATATATTGACGTTATTCAATTTTCTGAACTTTGGTATTGGGATTTGTCTGTTATTTGTAGGTGCGTATTCCAACATGGCGTATTTAGCAATTATTGTCGTCAATATCGTTATTGGAATTTATCAAGAAATACATGCAAGAAATCTTGTACGGAAATTATCGATTGTTTCCCAATCAGAAGTACTAGTGATTCGGGACGGTAAAGAACAATCGATTTCTACTAAAGAGCTGGTATTAGGAGATTTGGTAAAAATCGGAGCAGGAGAACAGATACCAGCCGATTTGCAGGTCATATCAGGACGGGCAGAAGCAAATGAAGCTCTTTTGACAGGTGAATCTGACTTGATTGTCAAAGAAGCTGGAGCTGAATTGCTTTCTGGGAGCTTTTTGACAAGTGGTTCTGTCATGGCTGAAGTCATCCGAGTAGGGGCAGATAATTATGCTGTCCGCTTGACTAGCGAGGCAAAAACCCACAAAGCTATTCATTCTGAACTTGTAGATTCGATTCGTAAAGTATCCAAGTTCACTAGTTTCGTGATTATTCCTTTAGGGATCATACTATTTTTGGAGGCACTGTTCATTCGCGATGCTTCTATCAAGATTTCAGTTATTGCCTCTGCAGCAGCTTTGTTAGGGATGCTTCCAAAGGGATTAGTATTGCTGATAAGTATTGCGTTAACGACAGGTGTAACAAAACTGGCAAAAAAACGGATTCTTGTTCAAGACATGTATTCCATTGAAACACTTGCTCACGTCGATACATTATGTTTGGATAAGACAGGAACTATTACTGAAGGGAAAATGAGTATCCAGCGTGTAGAAGCATTACATCCGCTGTATGAAAAAGCTATTCCAGAAATTATGGGAACGTATCTTGCAGAAAGCAGTGATAACAACATCACCATGCGGGCGATGAGAGAGTATTTTGAGCTTTCTAATCGTTATGATGTAACAAACAAAGTCGCATTTTCTTCTGATCGCAAATGGGGTGCGATGGAGTTTCCAGAATTAGGAGTCGTATACGTAGGAGCACCTGAACGCTTGGTGGAAGAAGATCGGCTGCCAGATAGTCTAAAAACAGCTCAAGCGAATGGCTATCGCGTACTTATGTTGGGGATTGCTCCAAATCAGCAATTAAACGAAGAAAAACCCGCGTTTGTTGAGCCAGTTGCTCTGTTTGAAATCGATGACCCAATCCGAAAAAATGCGCCAGAAACACTAGCTTATCTTCATGAGGAAGGCGTTGACCTGAAAGTAATCTCTGGAGATAATCCATTTACTGTCTCCAATATTGCCAGACGTGCAGGATTACCGAATTATGATGCGTATATCGACCTTTCTCAGATTACTGAAGAATCGGACGTGCGAGAAGCTGCACATCAATATACCGTTTTTGGTCGAGTGAGTCCTCAGCAAAAGAAA
>SKEW01001640.1_pt1 | contig 12678 bp, 9 predicted proteins | sample 4841441 | NCBI WGS metagenome assembly SKEW01 (sample SAMN11008799, study PRJNA524170) | human gut metagenome | isolation source: fecal sample from pouch patient p41 | place: Israel: Tel-Aviv | reverse complement strand
TTCCACTATCATAAGTGACGAGGTTATCATAAGTTGTTAAGAATGCATTTGGTAAGTTTGAAACAATTCCTGTAAAGATTAGTAATGAAACACCATTACCAATTCCTTTTTGAGTAATTTGATCACCTAACCAAATAGCTAACATACTTCCAGCCATCATAATGAGCACTACATAAATATATGACCAGATTGAAGTTCCTGATAACTTAAGTGAAATCATCCAACAAACCGTTAATGAAACTTCTCCACCTCGATCAACAAGACATTTCTTTAAACTTCTTGTTCCTCTAACCCTTGCAATGACTACTGTCTTTGTGATTCTTTTAAACACCTCCCCTGTGTTAGCTAGCAACTTATCAGATATTCCACTCTTAACTCAGATCGTTAAAGTCTTAACCTTTAGAAACTATCAAACAATGGATGAGATGAAAAATATTTATGTTAGGATCCCTGTTCTTGAAAATACAGGAAATAATGAACTCGAAGATCGAATCAATTATGAAATAAAAAAACAAATTGATTTCAGCGTCTCTAAATCAGAACAGTTAGCTAAAGAACTTTATGATACTTACATTCAAGCAGGATACAAGCCGTCTCAAATCGAACCATTATTAGTTGAGGTTGACTATCAAACAACGTTCTATAATGATCGATATCTATCATTTATCATTAAAAAGTATGAGAATATTCCTTACTCTACAGTTGATAAAGAACAATACTACTACAACGTTGATTTACAAACTGGAGGTCACATCACACTTCGGACATTATTTGGTCCTGATTATTTAACAAAAGTAGGAACTGAAATCTATAAACAAATTGAATCTAAAAAGAAAGAAGATGAAAATATGCTCTTCTTTGATGAGATTAATATTTTTGAAGTTCTTGAAAATGAAGAAAAATTTTATATTAATGAACAAGGACAAGTTGTTATTTCTTTTGATCGTTATGAAATCGCCCCAGGATATATGGGCTATCCTGAATTCATCATCAATCTACCGATGGAGATGAACTTAAATGAAACGTAAACTAATAATCTTTTGGCTATTAACTCTTATTCTCATAGGGGGTTACCTTGTAAAAAAAGACACCTATACCTACTCTAATCTTGACGATCAACAATCAAAACAACTATTAGAAACTCTCATTCCCAAAACGATTCCTCAAAAGGATTTAACACTATTTTGGAATACTATTTCTGATTACAATAATATGATGAAGAAAGATCAACTCATTAAAACAAAGATGAGTACTTCTAAAATTGAGTATCCAGCTAAAGAGTTGATGGATACCTGGTATGAAAACAACTTACCTTATTATGATTTGGATTCTAAACTTTTGTCCTTTCGCCTATTTAATCATTATTTAAAACTTCAATCAGATTCAATATTTAACATCTCTAGTTTTGATTTAGATCTGATAGAAACTAATCCATATGCTACTTTATCTTCAGATCAATTCAAACTCTTTACAGCCCTTTATGCTCCTATTGAAGTCTCTGACAGTGATCAACAACAAATGATTAATGAAATTAAAAAGACTTGGAAAAGCCGAACACTATCTTTTCATCCACCTGAACAATTATCGTTAATCAATCTTTTCATATATGATAAAAGTCATAACCAAGTTTATATTGAACAATCAGGACTTTTATTTTATACAGCTACTGATTTATACTATTTAGAAAAATATGCCCCAATTTATCCATATCAATTAATTAAATTTAAAACCAAACAAGAGCTTATTCATTATCTTAAAAAATGCCTTCCAGTGAAGGAAGATCTAATTATATTAGAAAATAATGAACAATTAGACATACATTAAATGAAAAGGAGATTATTTATGGGAAACTATAATCGAAGCTACTACTCAACTAAAAAGCAACCATCACCATTATTTTATATCGTATTTAGTTTGGTAATCGTTGCGATCATTGTAGGAGGACTTTTTGCCAACCTCTCGCAACAACGCAGACATTTAACTTACAATGAACAGCCTGTTGAACAATTAACATTTGAAAAAACAACACCAATTAAACGCTGGCACAATCAAGAAGCTAAATTTGTCTATTTAACATTTGATGATGGGCCATCTAATAACGCTTCAAAAATAATGGATCTTTTAGACCAGTATAATGTTAAAGGAACATTCTTTGTGTTAGGAACCTCTATAAGTAATAACGCTAACTCAAAAGAATTATTACAACGTATGAAGGACTCAGGTCATTACATTGGAATGCATACAATGACTCATAACTACAATCACTTATATGGTGAGAATGGACCTGCTAACTTTGTTGCTGAATTAAAAGAAGAGCAAGCTTTAATTGAAGAAATAACTGGTGGATTCAAAAGTGAATTATGTCGTGCACCTTATGGAACTGGAGGAGGCACTTTCAAACCTGAACATATTAAAGATTTAAATGAAGCAGGATTTAAATGTTGGGATTGGGACGTTGATTCTCTTGATTGGAAATATACTGATGCCAACCAAGTCTTTGAAAATGTTCAACACTATACAGAGCTAAGAAAAGATGCAACCAACTTAGTTGTCTTATTCCATGAAAAAAATTCAACATTAGAAGTTTTACCACGTGTTATTGAATATTATCAAAGTTTAGGGTATGAATTCTTACCTTATAATCCAGAGCAACACTTTACTCGAAACTTCTTCCATAGTGATGAAATTTAGGAGGTACCCATCATGAAAAAAGCATTATCAATCGTTATTTTACTTGCTATTTTAGTGATTGGATTAATGGCTGCCTTTTCATATCAGGTTCCTGAAACAAGAACCTATACAGCCTTAAGTAATATTGATACAAAAATTGAACAAAATATTGAAGTAAATACTCAATCAATGGCACAAAATTTAAATGAATTACAATCATCTGTGCAGAACTTAATTACAATTGGAGAAACTTACACAGAAGAAACAGATGTAACAACTACCTTTGAACAATTCAATATAGCTTATCAAAATACTCAACTATTACAGTCACAGCTAACAGACTTAATAAATATGGATTTAACTAATAAGTTAGAAAATACTACTTCCAAATTATCAGCTGAGCAAAAAAAATTAGCAGATGAAGCTATTGAATTAGAAACAACTCGTCTAAATGAATTATCACTTTTACATAAACAAATTGAAGCATTAAACTCAAAGCTATCTAAAACAGAAGAGATGTTTTACACAAAAAAACCGAGTGAGGCTATACAATACTTCAACGGATTAAACAATGACTTCTCAACACTTGAGGAAACATACAAAGCTTATGCTGATGCCTCAACAAAATACTTTGCAGCCAAATCAAACTTATACGAATCAATTATTGGCTAAATCTATTTAGAGATACTCTCGTTTGAGGGTATCTTTTTTAGTTCCTTAAAAAGATACTAGCACATCAAAAAAGCAACCCTAAAAAGAGTTGCTTCTATTGATATTTATTAAAACTTTAATTTTTCTAAATGCCAAATTTGGTCTGCATATTCTTCAATTGTACGATCTGATGAGAATTTACCAGAACGTGCAATATTAATCATTGACATTTCAATCCATTTTTTACGATTTTTATATGTTTGATTTGCAGCTTCTTGAGCACGAACATAAGCATCGAAATCTTTTAATACGAAGTATTCATCTCCGTTATGTGTGACTGCATTAAAGATATCACGGAACTCTTCTGTATCTGGTGTTAAGAATCCATTTACTAATTGATCTAGCACACGACGAATGCGTGAGTCTGAGTTATAAAGATCCCATGGATTATAGCCACCATTTTGATAATAGTCATTTACTTCATCTGCAGTTAAACCAAAGATAAAGCTATTGTCATCTCCAACTAATTCATGAATTTCGACGTTCGCTCCATCCATTGTTCCGATTGTAAGAGCTCCATTCATCATAAATTTCATATTTCCTGTTCCAGAAGCCTCTTTTGAAGCCGTTGAGATTTGTTCCGATAAATCGGCAGCTGGCATAATTAACTCTGCATATGTCACATTATAGTTTTCTACAAAGACTACTTTTAATAAGTCACATGTATCTGGATCATTATTTACTTTTTCGGCAATTGAATTAATTAACTTAATAACTTTCTTTGCAAAATAATACCCTGAAGCTGCTTTTGCACCAAAAATAAATGATTGAGGATGGAAGTTCGCTTTAAATACTTCATCTTCTTTTAAACGATTATATAAATACATGATATGCATCGCATTTAATAGCTGACGCTTATACGCATGAAGACGCTTTACTTGAATGTCAAAAATAGAATTTGGATCTAATTTAACTCCTTGTTCACGTTCAATACGTTCTGCTAATGCTTTTTTACGTGCATATTTCATTTTCGTAATAGCTTCTTGAACTGCTTTATCTTTAACTTTTTCCTCTAACTTCGCTAGTTCAAATGTATTTGTATGATATCCTGTTCCAATTTCCTGATCTAAAATAGTTGTTAATTCCGGATTACAATGTAATAACCAGCGACGATGTGTAATTCCGTTTGTTTTATTATTGAATCGGTCTGGATACATATCATAGAAATCTTTCATTTCAATATGTGTCAAGATATCTGTATGTAATTGTGCTACTCCATTGATACTAAATGACCCAACAATTGCTAAGTGAGCCATACGAACTTGATCATAACCGATAATCGCTAACTCTGCAACCTTTTGTGGTTGATTTGGATAAAGCTCTAATAATTGTAAACAGTAGCGACGATTAATTTCTTCTGTAATCATATAGATGCGTGGTAATAACGGTTGGAATAAACGAACTGGCCATTTTTCAAGCGCTTCAGCTAAAATTGTGTGGTTCGTGTAAGCACATGAATGTTGCGTAATCTCCCATGCTTCATCCCAACCATAACCTTCTTCATCAATTAAAATACGCATTAATTCAGGAACGATTAACGCTGGGTGTGTATCGTTGATATGTAACACGTTTTTTTCATGGAAATTATCAAGCGTCCCATAAGTTTCTTTGTGTTGACGAACTGCCCAACGTACCCCTGCAGCAACAAAGAAATATTGTTGTTTTAAACGCAAAATTTTTCCTTCCGTTGTTGAATCATCTGGATATAAGAACTCTGAGATATTACGAACACCTTTTTCGTATTCAACGGCTGAAAGATGATCTGGATATTGATTTTCTGTTGGTTCTGATGACCATAAACGTAACGTATTCACCGTCTTATTTCCATTTGAAATGTCACCTACAAGAGGAACATCGTAAGGTACGGCACGAACATACTCAGTTGGAACATGTTTATATACGTCTTTTCCATCAACGTGCTCAACTGTCACCTGTCCATAGAATGGAACTTCAACTGATTCATTTGATTTACGAACTTCCCAAACATAGCCACGTTGTAACCATTTATCTGGAACCTCTACTTGATAACCATCAATAATTTTTTGTTCAAAGAAACCATATCGATAGCGAAGCCCATTTCCATGCCCAGGATATCCTAATGAAGCAATCGAATCCATAAAGCACGCTGCTAAACGTCCAAGTCCTCCATTACCAAGACCCGCATCAGCCTCAATACGTTCTAATTCATTTAATTCAATATTTAATTCATTCATCCCAGCTTCAATCACTGAGCGAATGCCTAAGTTCATAATATTATTAGTTAATAAACGTCCCATCAAAAATTCCATTGAGAAATAATAGACTTGTTTGTGTTTCCCCTCTGCAATTGCCTCATTTGTCTCAATCCAATTTGATGAAATATACTCACGAACAAGTGTCCCAAGCGTGAAATAACGTTGATGTGGTGTACTTTCTTCGAATTTAACCCCATAAATTTGTTCCACACGTGTTTGAAACGCTTCTTTGAATACATCTTTATTAGCAAATACATTAGCCATAAGAAGATATCTCCCTTCCATATATGTAACACCCCTCTGACGTTACACATTTTTCCATTTCATAAACTTATTATAGCAGATAATCATCGATATTAAACCATTGTTTCCCATGTAACGCGTTCCTTTTGTAGATAAAAACAATGGATTTTTTACATTTTTTTTCTCTGGATTTAACCACTAGCTTCTCAATCTTCTGTTTTTTTGTCACCTTCACAAGGATTTAAAAAGACTTGCTCTATGAAATAGTGAACCGATAATTTAATATAACTTCTTTAGAAATATAAAATATCATCATCTTTAACAGAACACTTGCTAAAAAAATAGGTTTATGTCAAAAGAACTCTGTTTAATCGCCTGCCTAAAATTAGTTGAATCAGAGTTCGGTGAAGAAATTTCAACAATTAAATTAACCCAATTTAAACTCAGTTGAATTAAACTTTATAAAGCACTAAAAAATACAAGATTCACATTCCATCTTGTATTTTTTTCTTGTGATGGAATTCGTGTTGTGAAAATTAGAGAGCTATAAAAATTTATAACTTTTTTAAATTGCAAAAAATTCTATTACTTCTATATAATAATCGCTAAAATTTTAAAAATTCAACTTACGCGGAATTCATGTAAATAGTTGATCGATTTATGTATAGAAATAGCATCTAACGTTATCCCTATTGAGCCTCTGTTAACTCTTTCAATAAGCAAATACAGATTGCGCCCTATTCAAAAAAGTATAGATTGAGTAAATAAGATCCATGAGATGATTCCTTCCTATAATCTCTTATTTTTTAATAAACTTTTTATCTCATTTATGATTAAAGACTATAAAAAAAGAACCAATGAAATTTTGGTTCTTTATTCTTCGTTTATTAAATTTCGATAGAGGTTAATATACTGTTCTGTTGAACTTTTCCAACTTAAATCTTGTGCCATAGCGCTTTGAACAAGCTTATTCCAATGTTCTGGCATATGATAGAAATTAATCGCGCGCTTTAGTGTAAATAACATATCATGCGCATTATAATGAGCAAATCCAAATCCATTTCCATACTGAATAAATTCATTATATGGGATAATCGTGTCTTTTAAGCCACCTGTTTCACGAACAACTGGTATCGTTCCATACTTCAAGGCAATCATCTGACTAATTCCACATGGTTCAAATCTCGATGGCATTAAAAACAGATCACTTCCTGCATAAATCATCTGTGAATTATAAGAATAAAAACCAATATTCACAGAAACTTTAGTCGGATATTTTTGTGCCATTGCTTTAAAGAAGCTAGTGTACTTATAATCACCATCACCTAACAATACAAATTGAACATTTTCACACATGAGCTCTTCAAAAACTTTTAAAATTAAATCAAACCCTTTTTGTTCAACTAAACGCGAAACCATTCCAATGACTGGTACATTCGGATCGACTTGGAGTCCAAGCTCGCGTTGCATTTGACATTTATTTTCTTTTTTGACCTCTACATTTTTGGCCGAGTAACGTTTATAAATACTCAAATCCGTTGCTGGATTATTATAATTATAATTAACTCCATTTAAAATGCCATGAAGATGATCTTTACGTGCGACAATAAAGCGATCCAAACCTTCAGCAAAGTATGGATAACAGATTTCATTACAGTATGTTTTAGAAACTGTTGTAACTTCATCACTGATGACAATTGCTGTCTTCATGAAGTTAACCTTTTCAAACAACATCACTTCATTTGGAATTGAATCAAACTGCGAGATAATTGCTAAATCTGATACATCACAAATTCCTTGATAATGAATGTTATGAATCGTAAAGACGGTTTTCGTAAACATAAAATAATTGCTTCGCTTCATAAACACATACTTCATAAAATAAGGAACTAATCCCGTCAACCAATCATGACAATGAACCACGTCATATTTCAATCCACATTTTTCAATAAAATCGAGGGTTAAATAACAATATAATTCATAGCGTCGACAATCATCACTATAGCCATATAGCTTCTCACGCGTTAACTCTCCACAGGAGATGAAGTAATAATTAATCCCATCCTTTGAATAGCGGTACACATCATATGGCACTTCTAACTGATTAATCACCGCAACAGAACGGAATTCATGACTTAAATTTTCTTGATAACGTTCAGCTAAGGAATTAAGCAGCGGGAGAATCACATCAACATTTAATCCTTGATTAATTAACTCCTGCGTTAATTCGGATGTTACGTCAGCCAAGCCTCCTGTTTTATAGAAAGGAACGCATTCCGTTGAAATTTGAACGACATTAATCCCTTTATTTCCGATAACACGCTGTCCTTTTCCAATCACAACAGGTGTATACTCTTGTCCGCTTAACCTTGCGCCATCACTAATATAAACATGCTTATCTGTAATAACTTGTTCAACAATACTGTTTTCACCAATCACCGTTCTCGGTAAAATAACCGAATTCCTTACAATTGCCCCGCGCTTAATCGTTACATCACGAAATAGAATACAGTTTTCAACCTTCCCCTCAATATGACAGCCATTTGCGATCATTGAATTACTGACATCAGCCTGTTTCGTATAAAACGTTGGGGATTCATCCTTCGTTTTCGTTAAAACAGGACGTTCCAGTAAGAAGATTTGAAAGCCGTACTCATAGTGTAACATATCTAAATTCGCACGATAGTAAGATAAAATGGAATCTATTGTACGCGTATATAACGTATGTTCATATCGATTGATTTTAATTCCATCATTCATCTCAACTAAATCCATTACTGTTTGATATGGTGAAATTTCATACCTTAAAATTAACTCAATCAAATACTCACGTGATAAAACAAAGATACTCACAGGCTTATTACGATAGTATACTTGCGTCACATCGGCTCCCGATTCAATATGAGATTTAACAAGCTCTTCAAATCGAATGGTCGTAATAATATTAGCATGATACATAACAACATACGTCTGCCTTGAACGTAGAAAATATTCAATATATTCTCTCATCCTCGCAAAAGTCAATGTATTCGCAATCGCACTCACCTCTTTTTTAGGCGGTAACAAGAAAAGACCATCGACCTTACGATCAAGCCCCCAAAACTTGCCCGAACGAATATGATCACTTAATGAGTGATAATCACCATCTGGGAAAATAGAGACATTTGTAATTCCAGAATGCACAGCATTCGATAGTGCAAAATCAACTAAACGATAACGACCGGCGAAGGGTAAAGCTGCGACACAGCGTTGATTTAATAAGTTTTGTAGTGATTGTGACGTATTCGTTCCATCAATCACACATAAAGCCTTATTCTTCATTATTCATCCCCCCTACCTTGATTCTCAAGAATTTCTTCCAAATTATCATTAGTCACTAGTATAATATGATTTTCATCCCCTTGAATATCAGTATGAGCTGGAATAATAACTTCATCGCCAATAATGGCATAACTAATATGACAATCATGTTCAATATAAGCGTTCGTTAAAATGACACTCTTTTCTACAATCGAACGTTCCTGAACGACGCAACGATGCCCGATAATCGAGTTATGTACCTCACCAAAAATCATACTTCCTTCATTTAGCCAAGCATTATGAACTTTTGCACCTTTTAGAATATGATGTGGAGGTAAGTTAGGAGTTTTTGAGAAGATTGGCCAACTATAATCGTGTAAATTCAAATCATTTTCAGGATCTAATAAATCCATATGTGCTTTCCAGTAGCCCTCAACTGTCCCGACATCGCGCCAATAACCCTCGTACTCATAGGCATATACCGCACAATCAACATCAATAAAATGAGGAATCACATCTTGAGCAAAATCAACCCCATCATAAAGATGCTTATAGTATTTATGAGCAATATCCTCCTTAAACTTTTGCCAACTGAACACATACACCCCCATAGAAGCTAAGCGACTATCCGTTTGCTTTGGCTTTTCTTCAAACTCAACCACACGGTTTTGATCATCAACCTTTAACATTCCAAATCGATTCGTATCTTCTTCTAGCACACGAATGGTTGAAATCGTTAATTCAGATTTTTTCTCAATATGATAATCGATTAATTTTTGATAATCCATCTTATAAATATGATCAGCAGATAAAACTAATAAATAGTCTGGATTATGCTGCTCAACAAATGGCATATTTAAAATCACAGCTTCTGCTGTTCCACCTTGCCATAAAAAGCCGTAATCACGAGAGGTATAAGGCCCCATCACTGTGACAGAGGCCCCATGTACATCTAAGTCCCATGAACTACCTTCTCCAATATAACTATTTAACTCTAATGGTTCATACTGTGTTAAAACCCCTACTTGATCAATCCCTGAATTCGTACAATTACTTAATACAAAATCAATTAAGCGATACTTTCCTGCAAATGAAACAGCAGGTTTGGGACGATGAATGGTTAATTCTTTTAAGCGAGTTCCTTTTCCTCCCGCTAATATCATAGCAACAACGTTAACGGCCATCCCTTCATCCCCCTCTAATTCTTCAAACTAATCGATGTTAATGTTTATAACATCTTCCTCTAATACAATTTCAACATCCTCTTTTTCATCTAATAAAACGTCTTCTTTTTCATCTAATAAAACGTCTTCTTTTAAAGGTTTGGCTTGATATTTTAAGATAACCGCTCCAAAAGGTGGAATAGTCATTTCAACAAAATAAGGCTTTCCATGAGTGACTCCTTCTTGTGAGCTTAAAGGTAAACCATTATATTGATTTGATCCATGATAATAATCACGATCACTATTTAAAATCTCTACATATTCCCCTTCCATTGGAACACCTACTCGATATTGATGATATGCCACAGGTTTAAAGTTTAATACAACGACTACAAAATCATCTGGATTTTTTGCTTTACGAATATATGAGAACATACTTTGCTCATTATTATTAACATCAATCCACTCAAATCCTTCAAATGAGTGATCTAATTCCCAGAATGCTGCATCATTTAAATATGTTTTATTTAAATCTTTAATGTAACGATTCGATGCATCATGCGCAGGATATTTTAATAAATGCCAATCAACTTGTTCTTTATCTTTCCACTCATGGAACTGCGCAATCTCATTGGCCATAAAATTAAGTTTTTTCCCAGGTAAGGTCATTTGATACGTGCACAATAATCTAAACTGAGCCATCTTTTGCCAATAGTCTCCTGGTGCTTTATCTACTAATGACTTTTTACCGTGTACAACTTCATCATGTGAAAATGGTAAAATGAAGTTCTCACTATAAGCATAGGCCATCGCAAAGGTGATGTAATTATGATGATATGGACGATATATATTATCTAACTCAATGTAATCTAGTGTGTCATTCATCCATCCCATGTTCCATTTATAACTAAATCCTAATCCTCCCACTGATACCGGAGCTGTTACTAATGGATAACTTGTTGAATCTTCAGCAATCATTAATAATTTATCATCTTCAGCAAAGAGTGCTGTATTTAATCGTTTTAAAAACTCGATGGCTCCATGATTCTCACCTCGATCTTTATTTCCGCCCCAATAAATCATGTTAGCAACAGCATCGACACGAAAACCATCGACATGATAATATTTCATCCAAAATAATGCATTTGAAATTAAAAAGCTTCGGACTTCACCTTTTGCTAAATCAAAATTTGCTGTTCCCCATTCAGAAATTGCGGCATCTGCAAATGGATATTCATAAACAGGTTCACCGTCAAATTGATATAATCCATGTGCATCACGACAAAAATGACCTGGAACCCAATCCATAATTACACCAATTCCTGCTTCATGACAACGGTTAATAAACATCATTAAATCTTTCGGTTCACCATAACGGCTACTTGCTGCATAATAACCAGTTGCTTGATATCCCCATGATCCATCGAATGGATGCTCATAAAGTGGCATTACCTCAATATGCGTATAACTATGTTCAAGTACATACTCAATTAAATCGTCAACAATTTCTGCATAACTATGGAAGTTTTCCGCCTCAACTAAATCTTCACCTCGGCGCCATGATCCTAAATGTAATTCATAAATGTTAAGTGGCTGTTCAAAGATATTAGATTGTTTACGTGATTCCACCCAAACCTCATCTGTCCATTCAAAATCTTCAATATCATAAACGACTGATGCAGTATGTGGACGATGCTCAGCATAGAAAGCATATGGATCAGCTTTAAGGATTTTTGCCCCCCATGAAGTTGTAATTTCATATTTATATGTTTCACCAGATTTTAATTTTGGAATATATAGCGACCAGATTCCATGATCTCCAATCATTTCATGATGAGTTCCATTCCAATTATTAAAATCACCAACAACGGATACAGCTTTTGCATGTGGTGCATACACACAAAAATAAGTTCCTAAATCTCCATTCTCATTCTGAACGACATGAGCACCAAATTTCTTATAAAGTTGTTTATGTGTTCCTTCACTAAAAAGATATCGATCAATCTCAGTAAATTGACAATACGGCTTCACTTTTTTTACTAAATTCTTTTTAATCTCATTCTTAAATAATTGGCGATTCTCTTGTGCTAATTCAAATTCAAACATTCACATTTCCCCCTTAGTAAACAACAGTGATAGTCTAGACCTAGTCCTTTTAATTATAATCTACATTATCTGATTGAAAAGAACTGTTGTTACTGTAAAGCATTACACTTTTTCAACTCATAGCCCAATCACTTTATTGTTATTATAACGAAGAATGGATGATTCATTTGTCTAATTTTGAAAGATAACAGACATATCTATACTTTTTCTTACTTTTATTAATTTCATAAAAAAAGATTATCTCCTAAAAG
>SKEW01001639.1_pt1 | contig 12681 bp, 15 predicted proteins | sample 4841441 | NCBI WGS metagenome assembly SKEW01 (sample SAMN11008799, study PRJNA524170) | human gut metagenome | isolation source: fecal sample from pouch patient p41 | place: Israel: Tel-Aviv | reverse complement strand
AACGCCCGCCAGCACATCCCCCGAACGCAGTTCGTTGGCTTTAGCCAGCACCTCTTTTACATCCTTAAACTGATATACATTGCCGAACAATGTGGTCTTTAGTTTCATAAGTCGTTCCCTCAGGAAGAAGTGATGAGTAACATTTCTCACAGCCTGCAAACAATTCTATTTCATCATTAGCCCTTGTCCTGTAAGGTGTTCCACTTAATACGCCCGTTACTTATCCTGCCGAACGCAACCGAACGCGCCGGATACATGAGCGGGGTTATCGAGTCGTTAGATCGAGGTATCCGGTTTGAGCAAGACACCACTGACAGCAAAGGGCATAGAGGCCGCACAACCGAAGGACAAGCCCTACAAACTCACCGATTCACAGACACCAGGCCTGTTTTTGCTGGTACATCCCAACGGGTCAAAGTATTGGCGATTTCGCTATTGGGTAAGTAAGAGAGAGCGGTTACAGGCTATTGGGGTGTATCCGCTGATTAGCCTCAAGGAAGCCCGCAAACGCGCCACAGAGAGCCGTTTACTGATAGCCCAGGGAATTGACCCAATGGATTTGGCACGCAAGGAGAAAGCCATTGATGCTCTTAATGCTATCGCCAGTTTTAAAGCTGTAGCAGAAGACTGGATGGCTACCAAGGTGAGCGGATGGAGTGAGAGCTATACAAAGCAGGTCAGATCGGCACTAGAGAAAGATGTTTACCCCGTGCTAGGTAAACGGTCGATAGTGGATATAACGGCCCGTGACGTGCTGGCGTTACTACAGAAAAAGGAGCGCACCGCACCGGAACAAGCCAGGAAATTACGCCAGCGTATCGGGGAGATCTTCAAATTTGCCGTTATCACTGAACTGGTTAACCGGAATCCGGTTGCAGATCTGGATACGGCACTGAAAGCCAGACGCCCAGGCCATAACGCATGGATACCGATTAATGAAATTCCGGCCTTCTACAAAGCCCTTGAGAGAGCTGGGAGCGTTCAGATTCAGACGGCAATACGTTTGCTTATATTAAGCGCCCTAAGGACGGCAGAGCTTCGTTTAATGCGCTGGGAATGGGTGGATCTGGAGTCGGCAACAATCACATTGCCCGCCGAAGTCATGAAGGCCCGCCGCCCGCATGTTGTCCCGTTATCCCGGCAAGCGGTCGAGCTATTACAGGACCAGTTTACTCGCAGCGGATACAGTGCTTTCGTCTTTCCGGGCCGATTCATGGACAAGCCACTTTCAGCCAGTGCCATCCTTAAGGCCCTGGAGCGTATCGGATACAAGTCGATAGCCACGGGCCACGGCTGGAGAACCACCTTTTCAACGGCGCTTAATGAGTCCGGCAGGTACTCACCAGACTGGATCGAAATCCAACTGGCCCACGTTCCGAAAGGCGTGCGCGGTGTTTATAACCAGGCGGCCTACCTGAAGCAACGACGGGCCATGATGCAGGATTATAGCGACTGTATTGATTCAATACTGGCTGGTGACGGCAATCCGCTTGAGCCGGAATGAATAATTAAGCGGTTTTTTTTGCACGACGCAATTTTGCGTTTTGCACAGAGCGCGCGTCATCACTCAAAACCATAAAATCACCCTTCAGAATAACTATTCACTTTGCCGGATTCGTCCGGCTTTTGTATTGGCTAAATTATTCCATTATTCCAATTTGAATGGAATAAATTATTCCAATATCAATAACTTGAAGCCGTGTTTGCAATGGGCGATCCAGGGATTGAAAATAGGATCAACACAAATAAAAGCCCCCGGCATGTTGCAGCATTCCGGGGGCGACGTGGAAACAAGCTAAAGGAGAAATTCCACATGAATATTTTACCATCTGCCTATGTCTTGCAACAAGGCGAATCACTGGGCAAATACGATTTAAAGAAAATCGATTCCATCCCTGAAGAAGTACAGAACGCCATGCGTGATGGCCTGAATGACATCCGCTTTAATGGTTATCGCTGGGAATGCAACGCCAAAACTGGCTGGGTGCGTATAGCACCGATTTCATCACCTGCCGATGCAGAACCTGAATCACCAGAACAAAACAAGGAAGACGCCCGCGCTGAGTTCATGGCGTTGCAAGGTGAGTACCTATCGGTCAAGCCAGAAGGCAAAAGCGATAAAAAGTCCGCCACAGAGATCGTGAATGAATTACGCAGTAAGGCCGCCGCTAAGACTTCGCAGTCAGCACCGCAGCCGCCAGCACAGGAGCAGAAAGCGCCGGAAGAACCGGAAGCCATGCGGGATAAAGAGACACAATACCAAACGGAAGAAAAAGGAATTTATTGTAGTTATGTCTGTTTGGGTGCGGCACGTAAGGCATTTGTCAGAAGTGGTTGCGAGAATAAAGCTAAAGCTACAGCCTGGAGCGTATTATCCAGCATTGCGTCAGCAGCAAGAAAGCAGAATGATGGAGCTTATGTATCTGAAGTTTGCCAAGCAAAAATAGCTGATGAATGGGGCATGAATCGCCGAACCGTAATTCGCCAGATGAAATTCCTGGTTGAGTTAGGACTCATTGAGCCATACGGGGAATATGTTATTGGTCAGCACGCAAGAAAATACAGAATGCTTTTTCAGGTCGAGAACGCAAGATAACGACTAAAACGCATCAATGGGTCACCTAAAATGGTGGCCCTTTTTATTACTTAAACCATCAATAGACGTGTGACATTTGAGACACAGGTCAACAATTAATTAACAATAGACGTGTGACATTTGGGACACAGGTACGTGTGACATTTGGGATACAGGTCAGAGGGTGACGTGTGACATTTGGGATACAGGTCAGGCCATGACGTGTGACATTTGGGACACACATAGTAAGAGATCTGTATATTCTTTTTTCTTTTTAAGAGAAAGTAAGAGGCGCGCATTTTAAAAGAACACAAACAAGCAACAAGCCCAGTGGACCTTCGGAAGACTTCGAGCAATAGCCAGTTTAAAAAGACGGTCTGGCAGTGATGGTTATCATCGATAGCATTGAGCGCTACCGCACAAACTCACAGCAGTAGTAAGTAAACCGAAGGGAAGGCAAAGCAAAAGGATTCACCATCCTGCAAAGCCAATGTTTTATCGCGTATACAGGGAAACAGAAAACAGCAGCAATCCAGCGTATAACCAGGTGCGGACAGTACCATCACTAACGACAGCGGCCTGATGTGAACACTCAAGCAACTTTATCCCCGCCACCGACCACCGCAAACTATCATGACCGTGCCAAATTCGAAAGGAATGGCCCATAGAAAGCTATGAACACACATAAGAGCTACACTTGCTTACCTGAAAACTTCGCGTCGTCACAGAGCGATTTAGACGCATTAAAATTGATGAGATTCATTAAATTTTCACCAGACACCGGAACAAGCCTATAAATCAAAAATGAATTACCGACACGCGCCGCTGGCGTTTACCGGAAGAATCAACAAGTTAGACTCGGTGATTTCCCCGACTCCTGCCGGACTACTGACCAGATCGGGCTATTCACTCAAATTTGAGGCAATGAAATCACACAGATCCTGCCAGGCTATTCCATCCCACCACACAGAACACTGAGATCTGATATTACCGCCGCACCATTCCACGCCAGACGCATCAAAACAGGCTTACCCTTCCAAGTGCATAGCCAAAAATTAAGGCCGTTATATTGCGATTGAGGAGCTTTCAGGGGGTATCAATTTTAATTAGTTTTGATGTGGTGATTGCAGGCAAAAAAAATCCCGCCGGAGAGAGCGGGGAATAGAGACATATCGTTGTAGTTATTAACAGATCACATTTTGAGGCTGAGTATTTACCTCACTAATATTATCGCGCCGTTATGGTGATTGTGCAAATCATCTCTTCCAATCACAAAAAACGTCATATTCGACAATGAAGCCGTGTTTGAACACGTAGGACAACGGGAATAAAATAATTACATAAGGTTTTTTCTTGGCCTATTTTTTCATTCATGAGAAGGCGGCTGGTTTCCATATTTTCCACGCCGCCACCTTTTTCAAAAGAGGTACAAGCAATGAACGACTATCCCGAACTGATAAGCTGCGAGGATGTCGCCCGCTTATTCTGTGTAAACAAGCGCACGATTCTTCGGTGGATCGATAACATTCCCGGATTCCCCGTCCCGGTTAGTCCCGAAGGTACGCCAGTAAAATTCATCAAAAAAGAGGTTTTGGCTTACTTCTGGCGGGGTCACAACCATTAATAACGAAATAAAATTCCATCACATTTGAGGCAAAACATCATGACCAATATCGAAAGATTAGACCGCGCCGCTGATATTATGCGACGCAAATGGGTCTACGAAGCTGAAACGGGTCTATTCTTCAACCGTGATAACAAGAACGTCATAAAAGGCAGCCTGACCAGTAAAGGTTATTTAATCGTGACTGTGCAGGAAGATGATTTTAAGGTGGCGCTGAGCTATCAGAAATCGGCCTATGTTTATTGTTACGGAGCCTATGATGAAACGATGTTCGATGTTCATCATATCAATCTAAAAAGGCAAGATAACCGCATCAAGAATATCCGCCTGATGCCGAAAGAGCAGCATCGCCGGATTCACAGAAATGTACGCAAAATCAGACAGTTGGGCTTCACTCAATGGCTGCAACCGCAAGTAATAGAGGCATCACTATGACGAGAAATGTAGTTGATGATTTTTCAGTTGTAAAAGTAAGTACAAATATTTAAGAGAGGAAATTACCATGTACTACCCAAATAACAGCTACCTTAATCGGGTTGGTAATAATTACAAGCCTTCACAGGAAGTTTTAGACAAACGCGCTTTTGATAAAGCAATGAGCGCCGAGGCAGATCGTATCACTGACATGCTGCCTGATTTACTCAGTGAAATTCTCGACGAATCCGCTGCCGCGTTATTTAGCCAGATGCCGGAATGTATGGCTGTTGAAGATAGTGTGACTCACGACGTATTAAATGAATCCCATATTCGCCGGATGCTTGCCGGAAAGGTGGCGAACAGGATCGGCCACGGTATGAGTTTTCTTCAGAAATAAGATGAACGGAGATAATAAGAAATGACACGCAAAGAATATCTTCACCAACTGGCACAAGAAATTGCACAAGAAATTATTAGCATGAACCAGCCACTGATTGACAGAACCGTTCGGCAGGAAGTCGATAAAATTAAATTTCAATTAGCATCGCTCGCGCCGAACATGGCGGCAATGCGAAGCGAAATGTTGGCTGTAATGGGGTCAAATAGCTCTTTGGGCGTATATCTGGCAAACGTCGATAAACTACAAGCCGATAAATCAGACATTGCCACAAACGCATTCACAGCGCCACAGCAGGCACCAAATCCGCGAGAATATTTCGGGGAAAATCTGGATGATTTCACACGCAAATACTTTGATGGAGAATTGGATGATTTCACGCGCCAGTATTTCGACGGTGATGATCTGGTAAATAAAAGTATCCGTGAATATTTCGACGGCAGCGATGAGTTTAATCGCCGCTTAGATGACTACTTCCATATGGGGGAATAAACAAAATGAGTTTTTTAGATGAAGCAAAACGCCGGATCGCCCTGGCAGTTAAAGCAAACGAATCAGCACCGGAACCGGACGACGCGGAGCTTAAATTCCGCAAAGGGATGGCGATGGTATTAGAGAGCCTAGATAAAGCCGACTCGAAGCTGGTCCAGGAAATGATGTTAGTGCTGATGGACCAACTGGAGCGCCGATTTGGTGGTAAACAGCAGGAACAGCCGGAAGAGCAACAACCAGCCGCCAACGCCCAGCGCGGCCCGAAAACGCCCGATCTTGAGTCTTATTTTTCCACGCCTACCCGGAAAACTTATGCCGGGACACCGGATATTGGAAGCTATTTCGACTAATCACAGGCAAGAAAAAGCCCGGCACTTACTGCCGGGCCAACAATGCGAAATTGAGTTAACAGATTAAGCAATGAGTGTTTTAGCAATGTTTAAATCTGCTTCCCATTATACAGAGTGAGAGGAAAAACACATGTTAGTGCTTAAGGTAGCCACAGGCATGGCCCGTGTTATCACCAACCAGGTTAATGAAATTCGTCATTCCAACGGTGATTTACCAATGAAACGCCAATCTCTCAGGCTGTTTTCTGAGTACGTCTTCGGAACGTTCGCATCACTGAAGCGTAAATTGAACGGAGGACCGGTCAGCCATGAAGAACGCGAATTTTTGAAACGCCTCACAATGATCGAGAAAGACCTACACACGCAGTTAGCCAGTATCGGGTGTGACGTAGGCGAGTAAGCCAGAGAGGGGTCAGAGATGGGTTAGCGAGGGGGCAGCGGGCACTTAGCGAGGGTCAGAGAGGGGTCAGAGAGGGGTCAGAGAGGTGGTGAAATGGATACTGATATTTCAGAAATCAACGAGATAGATAATTTTCGGAACACTACAGAGAAAAAACAGGCAGGGAGGCCAACAAAATACAGTGAAAAAATGGCGCTCCGTATTGCGATGTTAGTGGGTGAAGGTAAGAGCCTACGGGCAATCAGTCAGATGCCTGGCTTTCCAGCCTTAAGCACGATCATGAAATGGCAGATCGAGTTCCCATCACTGAAAGAGGCCATAGCCTGGATGAAGTGGCTACACGCTATGGATCTCGGTCAGCAGGCAATCGAATGTATCGAGGCGGTGAATCTTGATGATGAGAACGCCGCCATGCAGCTTAAGAAGGCACAGGCAAAAGCGCGGGCGCTTATAGACACGGCAAAACTATTAGATCTGAAATCGTCACCGTTTGGAGGTAAAGACCATGTTCAAGCAGAAGAAGACTAAGCCGCTGATTAGCAAGGCAAAACAAGGCAAATCATCGCTTTCACTGGCTGAACGCCCGGTGTCAACGTGGACAAAAGCCGATCTGGAAGAATACGAACGGGTCATGCTGGATATTTACGAAGACGTCTATCACGCCAGTGAGCTTGCCGATTTGCGGGACAACTGGCGCTACATCATCGAGAACGGCGAGCTTATCCATGAGCGCATTGCTGAGCCTGCAGGCATGTTCCTCGCTTACGATGATTCGCCTGATTTCGGTATGGACCTGCGACCTTATCGGGAACAAGGTTTACCGCTGCCGGAACAGTATCGCATTGGCTATCGTCGCAACCCGGGTTCATGGCCCTTACGGTCCGTGGGTTGATGTACAGTCATCTCAGTGCGCATTAGATCTATTATGTGAAAAACGATATGGATGCATATCAGTATTGATTCCATTGGGAAAACTGGGTTTTCAGTGGCACAGACAAAGAAGCATAGCTGATACAGCTTTATAAGCCATTGATTCTATTAAGCGATGTTTTTTGTGATTGGTTGAAGCAAACCGGAACACGAAGACAGTGAAGCGGCAATAAACTGTTTCAATGTGAAATTATCAGAGTAAACAACAATTTTGGAGGTGTCCGCACAACGCGGATAACAATATCATGAGTGGAAATCTCGGGACCATATACTACGAGGTCGATGCCCGGACAGGGAAACTCCTTGCCGCGCAACAGCAGGCAGATGAGGCGTTCGATCGCATTGAACGAGGAGCAAGGAAGGCTGATAGCGGCGTCAAAAAACTGAATACGCAGATGACCAAAACGTCTGCCGCAGTCAAAAGCAACCTTTCCCCGGCAATTCGCAACGCATCATACCAGATCGCAGACCTTGCCACTCAATTGCAGATGGGCGGTAATGCGCTTCAGGCGTTCGCTGTGCAGGGTGCGCAGTTATTAGCTGGCTTTGGCACGATGGGCGCGGTAGCTGGCGCGGTACTGGCTATCGCTGGCGCTATGGGCGGAAGCCTGGCACAAGGCGCTGATAGTGCAGCCGGATCGGTTGAGTATCTGGACAAGGCGATCACCAAACTGAACGAGGTCATAGCTGTAAATGAGCAGGGCGTGACGGTGATGACTGATAGTTACGCCAATCTTTCGAAGGTTAACGCTGAAGTGGCGAAACAGATGCGGAACATGGCTGAGATCCAGGCAATTGCAGCACTGCGTGACCTGAAAGAACAGGCAAGCCAGGCGCAGGGGGAAATGTCATCATTCTGGCGCAGCTTGCAGGGCGGTAAAGCTGATGCACAAGCGGCAGCGCAGGCACTTGATGACCTGGGAATCACAACCAACGACTACAAAGAGGCGATAGCCATACTTAACGCCAACCAGCCCACCACACAGGCGCAAATGGCAACGCTGGCTAAATCCGTGATGTACATAGGCGAGGAATACAACCTGACAAACCAGCAAGCCTACGAGTTCATCCGGGCGCTGAATAAGGCCGCGACAACGAGAACGCCGGAAGCCATGCAAGAACTGTCAGGATTCATGCAGGTATTGCTACAGGACACAGAAAACGGTAACGAGGCATTCCGTGAACTGGCTATCAAATTCGTCGATGCACAAACCAAAGGCGCAATGCTGGAAAACCAACTAAACCGACTGAAAGGCGCTATTAGTGACGCAGCCACAGAAGCCAGAAACGCAAACTTTACCACTATGCTCAACACCGTCGCCGCACGCCTGGCAACCATTGAGCAAGGTTGGGAGGCAGGCGTTAGGATGCAGATGAAAGCCCAGGGCTACACTGAAGAGCAGATCGATGAATATGTGAACATGGAAACGGCGTACCGTGATGCAAAAGCCGCTTTGGACGAGAAGAACAAGGCCGACCGTGAAGCTATTGCGCTATCCAAACGCCAGGCCGCAGAAGCAGCCCGCAAGGCAAAACAGGAAGAAGCTGAAGCACAACGCAAGGCCAAACAGTTAGCCGCGCAGAAGGAGCAGGCTGGACGCTTTACGCAACAGGTGATGACGGAATATCAAACGACCGTGGATCCGGCAACAGGCCAGGCATTGAATCCGGCGGCACAAGTAGAAATGCAGGAACAGCAGAAGAAAGCGGCATTAGATAAATACAGACAGTTGGGCGTCCTGGATGAGCAGCAGTACCAGAACACGTTAACCGCCATCCAGAAAACCGCGTCAATGCGCCGCCAGCAAATCATCAAAGATGAAGCCGATACATTGTTCAACAATCAGCAGCAGTTGATCGGGTCATTTGGCGACTTCTTCGGTGAGCTTGCCGGGGTGATTTCTGACGGTGCAGGTGAGCAAAACGCGGCATATCGGGCGCTGTTCGCCGTGCAGAAGGGTTTTGTATTAGCGTCAGCGGCTTTAAGCCTTCAAAAAGCGCTGGCAGAGGCAAACGCCTTACCTTTCCCGGCTAATCTTCCGGCCTATGCGCAAGCTATGTCAGCGGGCACGCAGATCCTTTCAGCTATTCGCGGTATAGCTTTCGGTGGCGGACGCTACAACGGTGGTGCGGTTGATTCGGGTAAATTCTATCGTGTCGGTGAGTCCAACAAGCCTGAGCTGTTTCAATCCGGCGGGCGACAGTACATGATTCCTGGTGAGGGCGGCAGGATTATTCCCAACCGTGATATTGGTGGCGGCGGCGGTGGCGGAATCACACTGAACGTAACAAACAATATCACAGCAAGCAACGGCTGGACCGAGCAGGACAGCAAAGCACTGCAACAGACGATTGAGAATACAGCCATGCGCCTGATGCAACGAGAATCAACACGACCGGGCGGAATGCTCCAGGGACGCAGACGTTAACAAAATCCCACGTCAGGGGAACAGACTGGCGGCCCCTTCAATCCTCGCGTTTCACGACAATTAACCTAAGTTATTGATTCTTTTCAAAGACGGTCGCGCACCGTGTTTAACCTAAGCCATTGATTCATCTTGTAACTCAAATCTGAGTCACGCCGACCATCACGCCGCTACGCGAAAAATCATCCACAACTACCCTGCGGATTTTACAGATTTCACGTATACGCACCAAAACAAAGGCCCAGGCAGTTAGCAACCCACCCAGGCCTTTAATCTTCCTCACAATCCCCGCCGATATTATAACCGCCATTCCCTGGTTTTATCATTTGTTGCCTAACCTGCCATTTGTAGACAAATACCATCACGCCTAAATCATCAACCAATAAATTGACCTAAATCATTTTATCCATAGCTTAATCGGTAGTATTTTGTAGTCAAACAAGGAGCTATAAGGTTTAGCAACAAAATGAGGTGAAATCATGAAACGCTGGGAAGTGATTTTGCTGATGGTGATGATGTTCGTTATGTGCATTGAATGTTAAAAGGAGGATGTTATGAAACACGATAGAGCGGAAATTATCTTCGATATGGTGCGTGAAAGAGTGTGCGCTATGGATACTAAGATTGCGCTGATAAGAGCGGGCGTGCCAGCCACCGCACAAGAACTGATGGCAATCATAGAAAAACGCGAATACGAACTAAGCAAAGCCAAAAGAGCGTTTGCCTTAATGTACGCAAAATAAACACACAGGAGATTAAATAATGGATAAGACAGCAACAATACTTATTAATCGTGAGCAAGTGCAAAAAATGTTAGGCGGACTTAGTAAGTCCTCATTTTTCAAACTGGTCAGGAAGTGGAAAGATGCTGGAACTCCTTTCCCTGATCCGGTTGAGGGAATGCCAGCGCTGAAGCACGGAGGTTTCTTGTATCGCTATCAGGATGTGATGAAATTCTTTAAATCAATTGGACTGCTTTCTGACAGCGATAACCAGTAATCATCTAACTTGCTAAGACCCGGCCCAGCGCCGGGTTTTTTGATCCCTATCAACTTCCCCATCAAAGCCACTACCCACCCCGCAATTTTGTTGATAAATTAGAAAGAAAGAGGTTTAGCGACAAATTAAAGGGGTGAACAATGTATCAGCCAATGACTTTACCGGATCTGCTATTTGCCGCCGCCGACCGCGCGGGCTATGTCAACAGTAGCGGCAAACTGAAACGCAAGGAGTTAGCTGATGCTCTCGGTATCGGTGAGCAGGCGCTTAACAGCTACATGAAAGGTAGCCGGGATGTTAGCACAGAACAACTAAATAACATGCTGACATTGCTTGGCGTGTACGGCATCGCACCATTCAAGGGCAATCAATGGATGGCGCTGGACGTGGATTATAAAGCGCGTAGCGACGAAATTGTTAGTAACAAGATGATTACGCTTGAACGTGACAACCAGCAAAAGGCACAGCAGATCGCAGCACTGAAAGCTGAGATTAATATGTTGAAAAAACAGTTAAGCAACAAAACAGATACCGGAGACAAACAACCTATAACTGACTTAAGCAACAAAAGCGATAGCGTAGAAAAACCAGCTAAACAACAAAAAGCGGCTGGCGGACGTCCGGCAAAATTCAAAGTAGAACAGCTTGAGCAATGGCTTAAGGAACAAGGCGGATATAAGGGGACTATCGACGAGTTGGCGCTACATGCGTTCGGCAAGGTCGGCAAAGATGGTAAGCTACATGGCGCACCTGGTCGCCACTGGATGTACAAGGCGTTAGCAAAGCTGGAGGATGAAGGGAAGATCGTCAAAGAGGCAGCGACAAGGAGCGGGATTAATATTGTTGCTTAACCCTTAAAGCCAACGATTAGCTACAAAACCAGCCATCAAGCGAAGCCCAGCCATAGCGCTGGGTTTTTTTATTGATATTCACAAGGCATTGTCGCGTCACAAAACAAATTTGATACATATCAATGATATTAACGCAGCGTTTTGATAACCATTCAGTTAAGAATCGCAACAACTAAAGGAGGTGATAAAGGCTGGCGAGCCGTTGCCCTATGGCAGCAAAACGGGAGCAACAACATGTTTGACTTGGTACAGGTTGATAGCGAGTGGCGCATTAGTAGTCTTGAGTTGTTGGACTTGGTTAATCAGATTCGTGTGGCTGAAGGTCTTAACAAACTGCCGCCGAACAGATTCAACAAGAAAATTAAAGACGAGCTTGAAGGTGAAAGTCTCTACTGGCATAAAATGCGCATTAATATAAATCAACAACTTACAAAAGAAGTTGAGATTTGTGAACTCACTGGAGACCAGGCTTTAAGAGTGGGGATGCGCGAATTTAAGCGTGTCAGGGCAAAAGTAGTAGAACGAATCAACCAATTGCGATTGGAGGTATCGCAGTACAAACTGATTCAACAATGCGCAGACAAGGCAGATCAGGCGGTAGCGTTAGCCAACGAAGGCAAGTTAAACGAAGCAGCGGATCTCATTGTGATAGCGAAACGCGAGTATCTACCGCTATCAAGCGCGGCAGGTAAAACGCTAAATAGGTGTAGACCGACGAAACGCAAACTGAACCAGTCGGAAAACTATATTGGTAGTCTTCTTCAAATTGACTTGTTCCCTGAATGATAGTTCACCCGGCCCCGCGCCGGGTTTTTGCTATACAGGCCATTCACTTTCACCGGATACACAGCCGGATACAATCTCGCTAACACCCCGCAACCCAGCGCCACGCCTGATAACTACAGTATTCAGGAAGGAAATGCGAGTGATTTTACCGTCACCGGCACAACCGATCCGCCAAAAAGAGGCGTACCAATGTCGATATAGTCCCCCGCGCGGACAATCACTTCGTCAATGACTGCCAACGGGAGTTGTTGTAGCTGTGGGCGCAACAACATGCCCAGAGCTTTACCAAAGTCCTGCCCGGCCACCACCAGCAGGGGATGCGGATTCGGAAAACGCGCGACGAAATCGACCAGCGCGTTGATGACCGTCAGTACCGCGGCGTAACGCACAGGCAGCGAGGCGGGAAGCGCCAGCACGTACGCGTCAGTTTTGGG
>SKEW01001633.1_pt1 | contig 12740 bp, 13 predicted proteins | sample 4841441 | NCBI WGS metagenome assembly SKEW01 (sample SAMN11008799, study PRJNA524170) | human gut metagenome | isolation source: fecal sample from pouch patient p41 | place: Israel: Tel-Aviv | reverse complement strand
CTTTCGATTTAAAGTATAATTTTGTTGTAAGATTTTTTTTGTTAGCATGAAAAATATTTTACCATAAATCCTAGGCTTATAGAGTCTGGGATTTATTTTTTTTTTTGCAAAAGGGGCCTCGCACTAATTATTTAGTGCGACAGCCCCATTTATATTATTTATTCTAAAGCTTATTCCTCATATTACTTTATCAATATTTAATTTATTTATGAGTTTCTTTAACTACATTAAACCCTTCCTTTATCAATACTTTTTCATGCTTACTATAATCATCACATTCTACTTCTATACATCGTGCTATATGTATAGTATCAACTCCTGAATTCTTTAACTGTTTAATCTTATGTTTCCAGTTCTCATCTTCATATATTGTTTCTTTACACCCTATACAATAAAAAAAACTCATTAGTATATAATTTTTTTCTTTATATATAGAGAAGGAATCAATATTTTTATAATATGCTCTAAAACATCCTGTTCCAGTACATTTATTAATTAACTTTCTACAAGACATAATTGCTATTCCCATCGTTACCTCCATTTATCATAGATTATATAAATTTTATCAAAAAGATATTATTCATCTAACTGATATAAGAAATATGAACCATGCCTTGATTTACAATAACATCTGCATCTACTTCATAAACATCCTTTATAAGCTTCTTTGTAAGCACTTCATTTGTCTTACCAAATTTAACAATTTTACCGTCCTTCAAAACATATATTTTATCACAATACATTGCTGCAATATTTAAATCATGAATAGCTGCAATAACTTCTATATTTAGGCTTTTAACTATTCTCATAAGCTGCAATTGATATTTTATATCTAAATGATTTGTTGGTTCATCTAATATCAAACACTTAGGCTTTTGTGCTAATGCTCTTGCAAGTATTACTCTTTGTTGTTCCCCACCTGATAAACTTTGAAAGCTTCTATCTTTAAACTCTAGCATATCAACCTTTTCTAAAGCATCATTTACTATGTCATAATCTTCTTTATTATCTCGCTCCATAAACTTCTTATAAGGTGCTCTTCCCATTAAAACAATTTCTTTAACAGTAAAATCAAAATTATAATTATTATGTTGAGATAATACAGATAGTTTTTTAGAGCTTTCTTTTATAGATATATTTTTCATATCAATACCATCTAACTTTATTACACCTTCACTTGGTTTTAATATTCTATATATACACTTTAAAAGAGTAGATTTTCCACTTCCATTAGGTCCAATTATTCCCACAAACTCCTTATTATCTACCTCTATATTAATGCCTTTTAATATATTATTTTTCTCTAAAGTAACATTTATATTTTCAGTTTTTATATTCATTTACTTACTACCACCAAACCCATAATTCTTTTTAATCATAAGCCATACAAATAAAGGTGAACCTATTATCGATATAACTATTCCTATTGGTATTTCAGTACCTTTTATTAATGCTCTAGAAAGTACATCTGCCCATATTAAAATTATAGCTCCTAATAAAGCTGATATTGGTATTATCTTCTTATGATCAGTTCCAAAAATCATTCTTACTATATGAGGAATTATAAGACCTACAAATCCAATCATTCCAGATACATAAACTAATAGTCCAATCATCAAAGAAGTGATTACTAAATATATAATCCTAAATTTATGCAAATCAGTACCTAGTGTAATTGATACTTCATCTCCTAATAACATTAAGTTTAAAGTCCTATATTGAGTCATAAAAAATATTACTCCTAAAATTATAATAGGCATTATAATCACTATTTCATTCCACTTTGCTCCAGCCAAACTTCCCATTAACCAAAATGTTATAGTCTTTAATTTTTGTGAATCATCTGATATATAAACCAAAAAACTTGAAAAAGAACTACAAACAGAACTTAATGCCATTCCTGCTAAAAGCAGTTTTATAGAGTTACTTCTTCCCCCTATATTAGATATAATCAAAACTAATATAGAAACTCCAAAGGCTCCTATGAACCCCATAATTCCAAGTGAGTTGCTTCCAAATGAACTTCCTATACCTAATACTACTGCAAGTGTTGCTCCTAAAGAAGCCCCAGAAGAAACTCCTAATATATATGGATCTGCTAATGGATTTTTAACTATTGCTTGCATTACAATACCAACTACTGATAATCCTACTCCAACGGCTATAGCTAACACTATTCTTGGCATTCTTATAAGCCATACTACATCTGCCACAGCACCTGTCCCAATAGATGAATCTCCAATATTCAATAATTTATATAGTATAACTTGATAAACCTCTTTTATACTAATATCAACAGATCCAATTGTAACAGCAAAGCCTATTGATAAAAAAAGTATAACTAATAGTATGACAGAAGCCCCTATATATATAGGAACTTCTTTAAAAAACTTATTTCTCATTTTCATATAATCCATTTGCAAAAGTATTTATACCATCTATAGTTCTTATTCCACTAGAATACATATCACCTAATGGTATAGAATAAACTCTTTTGTTTTTAACTGCTGAAAGGCTTGCAAATGCTGGATTTTCTAATATCTTGTTTATTTCTTCAACTGGAACATTTTCATTTCCTCTATCCATGTAAGAAACAAAAATACAATCTGGATTTAATTTAATTAAATCTTCTGCCCCTATATTTCCACCCTCTGGATTTAAAAGTTCTGCTCCTAATTTTGTTACCATATCTCCAGCTAAAGTTTTAGAACCATATGTGTATATTTCATCATCATAAAACTCTATTACCATAGCACTTTGCTTTTCTTCATTACTTACTTTTGAAGAAACCTCACTTACAGTTGATGTAATCTCATCTACTAAAGCTTGAGCTTTTTCTTCTACATTAAAAATCTTTCCTAAATTTAATATATCATTTATTTCATTTTCTATAGTTCTTTCTGATACTACACCACTATTTAATGACATATACGTATTTACACCATTTTCATTCCAATAGTAAATATCCCCTAATCTTTTATCATCAAATATAGAATACCAACTTAATATAAAATCTGGTTTTTCCATTATTATTGTTTCTTTTGATGGAGTAAAATCCTCTAAATAATTTACTTTACTAAAAGCATCTTTATACTCATCTTTAACGTCATGATCTAAACCTGCTGCTGCAACTATTTTATCTTCTAATCCTAAAGCTAACAAAGTTTCTATAGAATTTTGATAAATAGCTACTACTCTTTCCGGTGCCTTATCAAAAGTTATCTCAACAGGCTCTTTTAAATAATTATAAGTTGTTATTGTTACTGGATAATGTGAGTCATTATTTTCTTGAGATTGTACATTAGAATTTTCATTGGATGATAATTGCTTACTTGTCCCACAAGAAACAAGTCCTACGATAAGCATTACGCTTAATAGAAGTGTTGTTAGTTTTTTTAATTTTTTCATTTTTTTCTCCCTTTATCTATTTATATTTTGCTATTTTAATATAAAGATATAAGGATACTCTTTAATCTCATTCTCATATATAGAATAAGCCTACGGTGTATAACCTCAACTTTCCAAATCTGAATTTATACTGTAAAAACTAAATTACATATTTAATAATTCACTTTTGGAGTTTCAGTTAAGTTCGATTAATTAAATTACATATTTCCCCTATAGATGAAACTTAAAATCTTACGATTTGATATTTAATTTTATTAATATCACTCTTTTACCGAAGAGTATCGATATTATAATACTGGCAAGTCTCCTGACTTAAAGATCATCATACTAATTCACCTTCTCAAACATAATTTATGTTCAATGGCATATTGAATTACTACTCCCTAATTACAGTAGCGGCACTGTGTAGGATTTTCACCTAACTTCCTTTTTAATAAAAATAGATTATTAAGAAAACTATTTTTAACCAATATTACTTATTATCATTATATTTAACAACTTACTCAGTATATCTAACTATAGAAAGTTTGTCTATATTTTACTGGAAAATTACTGGACTTATTATAATTTCAGTAATCTTAATATTATAATTTAACTTCAAACTCTATCATTTTATCATCAATATTCATAACCTTAATCTTTCCTTTATGCCTATCAATAATCGCTTGAGCAATTGCAAGACCTAAACCATAACTACCATTTCTAGTTCTAGCTTTATCAACTCTATAAAAACGATCGAATAACCTATTTAATTCAATGTTACTTACATCTTTATAAGAATTTCTTACGCTCATAACAATATGTTTTTCTTTTTTCAATCTAACATAAATATTACCATTTTCATCACAATACTTAACTGCATTGTCTAATAATATTGATATCAACTTACGAAATTCAGATTCATCTCCCTTCATACTTATATCTGAATCAATATCTATATGTAATTTCTTTTTATTCTTCTTACATAAGCCTTCAAAAGCCATAGTAGTGTCATAAACTGCATCACTAAAATTAAATTCCTTGTAAATAATAGTTTGCTTCTCTTCATCCATCTTTGTTAACACAACTAAATTATTTACTAAATCACGCATTCTTTCTGCTTGCTTTTCTATTCCTTCAATCCACTCATCATTTCCATATGTGATTTCTAAAATTTCTGAATTTGCTGAAATAATAGTAAGTGGTGTTTTTAACTCATGACTTGCATCAGTAATAAATTGCTTTTGCTTTTCATAACTTTCTGCAATTGGCTTAATCGCTCTTTTAGAAAACAACGCTATTATAAATAAAACTATTAAATAGCTAATAGTTGATACTAATATAGATGTAGTAAATATAGACCAATTTGATTGTTTTGCCATTGATCCATCTAATATTACTAACATATAACCATCATTACTTTCACTTAATTTATACTTATATTCATTAATCCACCCACTTAACTTATTCTTTTTTAATATTTTTTCCGTATACTCTTTAATTTCATCATCTGAAATAGCCGAAATTTTATCTGAATAAATATTAATTATTTGCTTATTAACATCTAGGTCTATAACACAAAACCTTGTTGTAAAAGCAATCTCTCTATTTCCACTATACTTTCCTCCCCAAAAATTATGGTTTGTCATGGTATCACTTAATTCTTTTTTAGGAATAAATCCTTTATCAGTAATTGATAATCTACCGCCATTTTCGATTATTATATTTAATATATGATTTAAATTCTTTTCACTTTTAAAAATATATATCACATTAATTGAAGTCATTAAAATTGCAATTACACCCAATAAGGCCATTGCAGTGACCATTATAAACTTTTTTCTAAGCTTTTTAATCATCTTTAGCCCCCATACAATATCCAACTCCACGTATTGCATGTATTTCAATAGGCGCTTGTATTGTCGCAAATTTTTTACGTAAATTAGATATATATACCCATACTATACTTACTTCCACCTCAGAATCCCAGCCCCAAATCTTATCCATAAATTGATCTGTAGGTATTACTTGGCCTGGCATCTTCATAAGCATTTCAAGCATTTGAAACTCTCTACTAGCTAATCTCACATATTTATCGTTATATCCTAGTTCATAAGTTGCTTTATTTAATGTTACAGATTTAAACTCTAATATATCGGGTTGAAACTCCCCCTTTCTTCTAAGCATTGCCCTTAATCTAGCCAGAAGCTCTGATATAGCAAAAGGCTTTGCTAAATAATCATCTGCTCCTGCATCTAATCCAGCTACTCTGTCATCTACTTCAGCTTTTGCTGTTAATAACAATATAGGTGTTGATATTCTTTCACTTCTTAACTTAGTTAATACTTCTATTCCATCTAACTCTGGCATCATAATGTCTAAAATTATACCATCATAGTTATCTGAAACAGCATATTCATATGCTTCTTTCCCATTAAAAACTGAATCTACACTATAATTATTTTTTTCTAATATCATAACTAAAGCTTTTGATATATCCCTATCATCTTCTGCAATTAAAAGTCTCATATTTATCTCCTTTTTTTTATTTAAATATATTTTACTTTTTATATAACTCTTTTATATAACTCTTTAATATCTCCTTATTAATTTAAATATACCATTTCTAACTTAATCTAACCTTAAAGTAAACTTCACATATTATTCACTTATGCATTTAGTTTCAATTTAGTTTGAATTTATATACTTTATGTGAAGTAAAAAAACATCTATAGGAGGAAATTAAATGTATATAATAAAAAATGCTTTTAAAAGTATTGCTAGAAACAAAGCCCGTAACATTTTAATTGGTGTTATAGTTCTTGTCATTGCAACTGCTTCTTGTGTCGCATTATCTATTAGACAGGCTGCTGAAACAGCTAAAGAAGATACATTAGATTCTTTAACAATTACAGCACAAATATCTTATGATCGTTCTAAAGCTATGTCTAATATGCAAGCTTCAGGACAAGGTGGTAAGGGTAACTTTGATATTTCAAGTTTAGCTGGTACAACATTATCTCTTGAGGATTATTTAAACTATGCTGAAGCTGAAAATGAAGGTGATTCTTATTATTACACTATCACTGCATCATTAAATGCAAATGATGATTTATTACCCTATGGTTCGACCACATCTGAAGATGAAGATGAATCTACAACAACTCAACCTTATACTGGTTTAGATCAAGGAACTAGTACCATGAGGGGATCTGGAAATAAATTCTCATTTATGGTTCAAGGTGATTTCTCTATTACTGGATACTCTTCATATGATGCTATGATTTCTTTATTTGGAGAGGATGGAACTTACTCTATTTCAGATGGTCAAATGTTTGATGAAGAATCTAGTGATTTAGTTTGTGTTATCAGTGACGAATTAGCTATGTATAATGAATTGCTTGTAGGAGATACAATTACACTAGTAAATCCAAATAACGAAGATGAAACTTATAGTTTAACTATTTCAGGTATATATACAAATAGTGCATCTTCAGAAGGTAACCAAACTTTTGCTATGTCAGATCCAGCAAATAATATTTATATGAGTTACAATGCATTAAATTCTATAATTACTTCATCTAAAGCTATTGAAAATGCTGAAACTAACGACAGTGTTAATGAAACATCTACGGCATTAACTAGTCAATTAAACTTTACTTATACTTTTGCAAACTCTGATAATTATTACAACTTTGCTGAAAAAATTTATGATTATGGACTAAGTACTGATTATATTATTTCATCTACTGATCTTTCAGCTTACGAAAACAGTTTAACACCTCTAAATACATTAAGTACTATGGCTGGTTGGTTCTTTTTAATAGTACTTGCTATTGGTGGAATTATCCTTGTTGTATTTAACATTTTTAACCTACGCGAAAGAAAATATGAGATTGGAGTTCTTACTGCAATAGGAATGAAAAAACATAAAGTTGCTACACAATTTATTACTGAATTATTTGCAGTAACTTTAATTGCTATAGTAATTGGTACATCTATAGATAGTGCCATATCTGTTCCAGTTACAAATTCATTACTTGCAAATCAAATTGAAAGTGCTGAAGCTTCTTTTAATGCTATAAATGAAAACTTTGGATTCTCAAAAGACACTAATGTTAATGTAGGATCAAATAAAATGCCAGGATCTAGGCCAGGTACTACATCAATATCTTATATTGACTCTATATCTAGCGCAACAAACTTAACAGTTGTTCTTCAATTAATAGCTGTTGGTATTTTGCTTACTATTATCTCTGGTTTGGCTGCATTAATTTCAATTATGAGATATGAACCATTGAAAATTTTATCAAGCAGATCTTAGGAGGATAATACAATGAGTATTTTAAAATTAGAAAATATATGCTATCAATATGATGGTAATAAAAAACAGGTTTTAAAAGATATAAACTTTGAATTTGAAAAAGGAAAAATATATGCAATTGTAGGTCAATCTGGTGCTGGTAAAACTACTCTTTTATCAATTCTTTCTAGCCTTGCTAAACCAACTAGTGGCAAGATATATCTAAATGGTGAAGATATTAATAAAATTGATAAATATAAATTTCGTAGCAATCATGTTGGTGTAGTATTCCAAAGCTTTAATTTACTTACTCATTTAACTGCTCTTGAAAATGTAGTTTTATCTATGAACATTTCTGGAAAGAAATTTGATAATAAAAAGGAAACTGCCATAGAAATGTTAAAAAAGGTTGGATTAAATGAAGAAGAAGCTAATCGTAGAGTATTAAAATTATCTGGTGGTCAACAGCAACGTGTAGCTATTGCTCGTGCATTATCTTATGATCCTCAAATAATTTTAGCTGATGAACCAACAGGAAATCTTGATGGAAAAACACAAGATGAAATTATGGATATATTCCATATGTTATCTAAAGAAGGAAAGTGCATAATATTAGTAACTCACTCTCCTGCTGTTGCAAAATCTGCTGATACAGTATACAAATTAACAAGAAATTTATAAAAAGTTACAAATATTAAATTAAAAGTTATTACTAATAAATCAAACTTATAAAAGAAATTATATAATTTCACAATTTTTAAACTAACAAAAAACATATTAAAAGCCGGACTCCCTTCTGGCTTTTTTTTACTTTCACTTATTGTATTCATAATGAAATATTATGAAATATTAAGAAAACCAAAGCAATTCATACTATTTTACTAAGATTTAAAACTTTTCTCAGCATTACGTTACTCGATAATCATTATCTTTTTGATATATATTATCATTAAATAATTTTTATAAATATGAGGTGATAAAAATGAAATTTATGATGGATATAAGAGAAAAAACATCTTTATTACATAGTGCTGCTGAAAATACAGGATATATCAAAAAGCTAGTGGATGGAACAGCTTCCGTAGATGGATATGCTGAATATATTTACAATTTAGAAAAAATGTATAAAGCTATTGAAAGTGCATTAGATAAAAATGAAAATAACGCTGTTGTAAAGCCTTTTGTAACAAAAGAATTATATCGTTCTGAGCTTATAAGAAAAGATTTAAACTTCTTATTAGGAGATAAATTAAATTCTATGAAATTATTAGCTTCTACCGAAGCTTGTGTTGCAAAAATTGAAGAATTATCTGAGACTAAACCAGAGCTAGTCGTTGCATATGCTTATACTAGATTCTTAGCTGATTTATTTGGAGGAAGAACATTCCTTTCATTATTAAGTACAAACTATAAAATATCTAATGAAGGATTAAACTACTATCAATTCCCTGAGATAAATGATTTAAGAGGATATGTTATGAAATATCATAATATGTTAGCTGATATTAATTTATCTGATGAAATGAAAGTAGACTTTATAAATGAAGTAAATAATGCATATATTTACAATCTTGCAATCTCAAATGAATTAGATGCAAAATTAAAATAAGCCCTTTCTAACTCATAGTTATTATGACTTAAAATATAAACATAAAAAATGATGCTCAAATAATGAGCCTCATTTTTTATTTATTACTTAAGTTCTATTCTTTCTAAATCATATGGAACAAATACTTGTCCATCATAAACTGTTTTTGCTTCTTCACTATAAAGTCTTTTACGTTCTCGAAGTCTCTTATCTTCAGTATGATATAAAATTAAATTTTCTACATTAAGTTCTTTTGCAAGTTTTCCAGCTTCAATAGGTGTACTATGATTTTTTTCATAAGGCTTAAATATCTCTCTATCTTCATATAAACAAAAAGCTTCTGAAAGTAACCAATCACAATTTTCAACATACCTCTTAGAAATTTCCTTATAAGGCTCATCACCAAGACAAACTAATTTTTTTTCATTTGGAAGAATTGCTTTAAATCCAAATTGTTTATCTTTAGTAGATTCAATATCAAAAAATTCTATATTCATTCCTATTGCATCTATTTTATCTCCATGACACACTTCATTGATATTTATTCCATTACCAATATATTTTAATAATTTTTTAGTTAACATCATATTACTTAGGGTATTTAAAATATTAACAACTTCATTATGCCCAAAAATATTAAATTCACCTTCATATTTTCCCTCATTCATTAATGCAGCATATTTTCTTATTATCCATATTGCTCCAATTATATGATCTGTATGCCCATGAGTAATAAACATCCCCTTAATATTTTTATAATTAATTTCTGCTTTTTCTAACTGTGATAATATGCCATTTCCTCCACCTGCATCTATTAGAAAATATTCCTCTTCTCTTCTTAAAGCAAAACAAGTGTTGTAACATTTCGTCACCATTGCAGATCCTGTTCCTAACATAATTAATTCCATATTCATATTATACTCCTTATCTTGTAATAATTTACTTATATATATATTACATAAATATGCAATAAATAAAAAGTTAAATCTTTATCATAATATATTTACTTCCACAGCTCTTAATTATTAATTAACATAAAAATTCACCATAAATAAAAAATATTACGGTGAATTTTTTTATAACCTATACACTTAATAATTCTTCTACTTCCTTCATATTATTTGATGTCACAACTAATATATCATCTGGTAGAATGATTGTATTTCCATTAGGAACCAATACTTCTCCCTTTCTTTTTATCATAACTATAAGAACATCATCTGGAATATCAGCATCTTTTATAGATTTATTTATTAAACTACTCTTTTTTTCAACTGAAAACTCCGTTAGTGTTGTACTCTTTTCTTCACGATATTCATTAAAATGTTTAAGCTTATTTCCTGATAAAACTAATATATCTCCTGGTAAAATTTCTGTGGAACCATTTGGTACAAATACATCCCCATTCCTTTTTATCATAACCACAAGAATATCTTCTGGTATATTAGCATCCATTATAGTTTTATTTGCAATAATATTATGCTCATCAATTGTAAATTCAACTAAACTTGTACTTTTATCCTCTTTGTAATCATTAAAAGTCTTAAATACAGACTCTTCATTATCTATTAAGTCTAGTTTTTTAGCTAATTTAGGAGTAATTGTTCCTTGAACAATCACAGAAAATAGAGCTATAAAAAATATTATATGAAAAATATCATTATTCATTGACACTCCATATGTCTCCGCAAATATTGCAAAAACTATAGATGCTGCTCCTCTTATCCCTACCCATGCTATAAATATCTGTTGTTTTATTGGTATCTTAAACCAAAATAATATACTAAATATAGCTACTGGTCTTGCTACTAAAATCATAAATATCGATATTAATATTCCTTTTCCAATTACTAATGGTATCTTAGATGGGAATGCTAATAATCCCAACAAGAAGAATAACATAATTTGCATAAGCCATGAGATTCCATCCAAAAACTGAAATATACTTTTTTTATGTGGTATCTTAGCATTTCCTATGATTATTCCAGTAATATAAACACATAAATATCCATTTCCGCCTAAATATTCACTTAATGAATAAGCTAGTACTGCTATGGCAGTCATAAAAATAGGATAAAATCCTTCTATTTCAAACTTAAAATGTCTCAATAAATAAATAGATAATTTAGCTAAAACCACCGCTACCATCCCGCCAAGTAAAATTTGACTTAATACCATAATAAATATATTTCCATTATTACTATTAGACATTATTCCTAATACAATTGTTGTAAGCATATATGCACAAGGATCATTGCTACCACTTTCTAACTCCAACATGGATGCAATTGATCCCTTAAGATTTAATCTTTGAGATCTTAAAATAGCAAATACTGATGCTGCATCCGTCGATCCAACTATTGAACCTATAAGTAACCCCTCTAATAATGTTGTTTTAAATACTAAAAAGCAAAACACTCCTGTTAATCCAGCTGTAAAAACAACTCCTAATGTTGATAAAAGAATTGATGGTATCGCAACAGGTTTAGCCATACTCCAATTAGTTCCAAATCCTCCAAAAAACATAATGAATATCAACGCTACAGTAGCTATTTTATTAGTTAATTGATAATCATTAAAATATATTCCTACAATTCCATCTGATCCAAATAGCATTCCTAACATTATAAATATTAAAAGAATCGGTACCCCGAACTTATATAATATTTTGGTGGAAGTTATACTTATTAGTAATACCAACCCACAAATAATCATTATATTTATCATATATTACCCCCTTTATAAAATTTTATATAATACTCTCTTTTTATACTATTCATATACTTCTTTACTTGAATCCAAAAATATTAAATTTCTAATTATAAAATTTTTTATATGAATATGATATAATTTAAATATTATAGGAGGTGTTTTTAATGAAAGTATATTATGATACATTCATTTTTAAACCTGCTTGCTCCTTGCAAAGACTACACAAAGGTCAGCTATGCTTTGTTTGGAGCCTAAGCAGTTATTAAAATAGCTGAGACATTATTTTAGGTTCTGTAACACATAGCCTTTAGTATTCTTTGCTTTATATTTTAATTATTTAAAATTAAGGAGTAAGGAAATGAAATATATTAAAGCAACAGATGTGTTACCTGTAGAAATTCTTGAGATTATCCAAGAGTATATAGATGGAGAATATATTTATATCCCAAGAAAGTGCGAAAATCATAAATCCTGGGGAGAAAAAAGTGGTATAAAAGATAGTCTTGAGATAAGAAATAAGGAAATATATAGAAAATATCTTAAAGGCAATACCATAGATGAGTTAACTAAAGAATATTTTTTGTCAGAAAAAAGTATTAGAAGAATTATAAATAAACAAAAACAATTATGCTCATAATTAATACAGAAGCATTTATTAGATTGAATACTTGTTTTAAAGTATGCTATTCTTTCATTGTTATATTTCAATGAATGTTTTAGTAATTGAAATTAAGATGATTATTTTACCTT
>SKEW01001629.1_pt1 | contig 12800 bp, 9 predicted proteins | sample 4841441 | NCBI WGS metagenome assembly SKEW01 (sample SAMN11008799, study PRJNA524170) | human gut metagenome | isolation source: fecal sample from pouch patient p41 | place: Israel: Tel-Aviv | reverse complement strand
AGGATAACTGTCACGTTGGTATTGCCTACTAACATCGGGAAAGCCATAAAAATCCAGTTGTGTAAAATTTTCAAGGTACTATATGGTAGGTCAGAGAGTTTTTACAAACTCTTTTGACCCCAACATCATGTATATAAGAAAAAATGGGAGGATTTATTTGTTTATGAATACACTAAAAAAATTCATCCACTACTATGGCCCGTACAAAACGGTCTTTTTTATTGACCTTCTCTGTGCAGCCATTATCAGTCTTGTGGATCTTGCTTATCCACAGATTCTACGAAGTGCGACCAAGACACTTTTTACTCAGGATAAAGCAATTATCCTGCAGGCGCTTCCGTGGATCGCGATCGGACTCTTTATGATGTATGTCATCCAAAGCTTCTGCAAATATTATGTCAGCTGTCAGGGACATATCATGGGCGCTAAGATGGAGCGGGATATGCGTCAGGAACTCTTCGAACACTATGAAGAGCTGTCCTTTTCCTATTACAGTCAGAACAACTCCGGTCAGATGATGAGTAAGCTGGTCAGTGACCTGTTCGACATTTCCGAGTTTGCACACCATGGCCCGGAGAACTTATTTATCTCATTAGTTAAGATCGTCGGATCCTTTATTTTCCTTTTCTTAATTAATAAGAAGCTGGCTCTTCCGCTGATCGTACTTGTGATCTTGATGTTCCTCTTCTCTTTCCGACAGAATCAGAAGATGCAGCGCACCTTTATGGAAAACAGAAAAAAGATTGGTGATGTCAATGCGAGCCTTCAAGATACTTTATCCGGGATCCGCGTTGTCCAGTCTTTTACAAATGAAGAGATCGAAAAGGAAAAATTCCAGAAGAGCAATCACGCCTTCCTTGTCTCCAAGAAAGACAATTACAGATGCATGGGCGAATTCATGAGCTCCAATCTCTTTTTCCAGGGAATGATGTATCTGGTCACACTTGTATACGGCGGCTATCTGATTGCCAACAATGAAATGTCAGCTGCTGATCTTGCGATGTATGCTCTTTATATCGGAATCTTTATCAGCCCGATCCAGATTCTCGTAGAGCTGATGGAAATGATGCAGAAAGGACTTTCCGGTTTCCGCCGTTTCCTTGATGTTATGGAGACAAAACCTGAGATTCAGGATGCACCGGATGCAGTAGAACTCAAAGATGTGAAAGGCCGTGTCTGCTACGAAGATGTCTCCTTCCATTACAGCGACGATGAAACGACTGTTCTCTCTCACGTATCGATCGAGATTCCTGCTGGGAAGTCAGTTGCATTGGTCGGTCCATCCGGCGGTGGAAAGACAACAATCTGTTCCCTGTTGCCTCGCTTCTATGACGTAACTGGCGGACGCGTCACAGTAGACGGACAGGATATCCGCTCCCTTACCTTGAAGAGTCTTAGAAGCCAGATCGGTGTCGTTCAGCAGGATGTCTACCTCTTCTCCGGTTCCATCCGCGACAACATTGCCTATGGCAAGCCGGATGCGACAGAAGAAGAAATCATCGAAGCAGCAAAATGTGCGAACATCCATGACTTTATCATGGAACTGCCTGATCAGTACGATACATTCGTCGGCGAGCGCGGCGCAAGACTTTCCGGTGGTCAGAAACAGCGTATCTCGATTGCCCGTGTCTTCTTAAAGAATCCACCGATCCTGATCCTTGATGAAGCAACCAGTGCTCTTGATAACGAGAGTGAACGCTGGATCCAGCACAGTCTGGAAGAACTATCCAAGAACAGAACAACTATCACGATCGCACACCGTCTGTCCACGATCAAAAATGCAGATGAGATTATTGTTATTACAGAAAATGGTATCGCAGAGCGCGGAACACATGAAACTCTGCTTGAGAAAAATGGTATTTATGCCGGGTATTACAACATGGCGTAAAATAAGAATCTCCCGTAGAAATCAGTATTTTCATACTTGAACTTCTTCGGGAGATTCTTATTTTTGTTGTTTCGGGTAACTATTCTTACTCTTCTACTTCAATCTTACGGATTGTTTTCTTTGCAATCTCATCCTTGATTGCTTCGATGAATTCTCCAAGATCCTTAGAACCTTCATCTCCAAGATATCTGCTTCTTACAGATACTTTCTGCTCTTCCTCTTCCTTCGCTCCAACAATTAAGAGATATGGAACTCTGTTCAGACGAGCCTCACGGATCTTGTATCCCATCTTCTCGGAACGTCCATCTACTGAGCAGCGGATATTAGCTTCTTTAAGCTGTGCTTCCACTTTCGCTGCATAATCATTGTATTTATCAGAAATCGGAATCACACGAACCTGCTCCGGACACAGCCATGTTGGGAACATTCCTGCATATTTCTCGATCAGCCATGCCAGTGTTCTCTCGTAGCATCCCATAGATGTACGGTGGATGATGTACGGACGCTGTTTGTCACCATTCTCATCGATATAGTACATATCAAACTGCTCAGCAAGAAGCGCATCCCACTGGATTGTGATCATTGTGTCTTCCTTACCATATACGTTCTTCGCATTGATATCAACCTTCGGTCCGTAGAATGCTGCTTCTCCGACATCCTCTACGAATGGAATGTTGAGTTCCTGAAGCATTGTACGGATATGACCTTCTGTCTCTTCCCATACTTCCGGTGCTCCAATATATTTCTTAGTATCTGTTGGATCCCATTTAGAAAGGTGATATGTTACATCCTCTTCTACTCCGAGAACCTGCAGACAATACTGTGCAAGTGCGATACAATCTTTGAACTCTTTTACCATCTGATCTGGTCTTACTACTAAATGTCCCTCAGAGATTGTGAACTGACGAACACGTGTCAGACCATGCATCTCTCCGGAATCCTCGTTACGGAACAGTGTAGATGTCTCACCGTAGCGAAGTGGCAGATCACGGTAACTGTGCTGCTCTGCTTTGTATACATAATACTGGAATGGACATGTCATCGGACGAAGAGCAAATACTTCTTTATCTTTCTCCTCATCTCCTAAAACGAACATTCCTTCTTTATAGTGATCCCAGTGTCCTGAAATCTTATACAAATCGCTCTTTGCCATAAGTGGTGTCTTTGTACGGATATATCCACGTTTTGCCTCTTCATCTTCAATCCAGCGCTGCAGTTCCTGCATGATAATAACACCGTTTGGCATGATCAGCGGAAGTCCCTGTCCGATTACATCTACCGTTGTGAAAAGCTTCATCTCACGGCCAAGTTTGTTATGATCACGTTTCTTTGCTTCCTCTAACTGTGTCAGATGCTCTTTCAGTTCATCCTTTGTTGCATAAGCTGTACCGTAGATACGTGTCAGCATATGTTTGTTCTCATCACCTCTCCAGTAAGCTCCTGAAGATGATAACAGCTTGAATGCTTTGATTCCCTTTGTGCTCATCAGGTGCGGGCCTGCACATAAGTCAACCCAGTCTCCCTGAGAATAGAAGGAAATCTCTTCTCCTTCCGGAAGATCCTCGATCAGTTCAACCTTGTATGGCTCATTTTTCTCTTTGAAAAATGCGATCGCATCCTCTCTTGATTTTGTAAATCTTTCGATCTTTGCGCCTTTTTTGATAATCTTCTTCATTTCTTTTTCGATAGCGTCAAGGTCATCTCTTGAAAATGACTGACATTCGAAATCATAGTAAAATCCTGTATCAATAGAAGGTCCGATTGCAACCTTTGCCTCTGGGAAAAGTGTCTGAACTGCTTCTGCCATAACATGGGATGCTGTATGACGAAGTACTGCCAGTCCTTTCTCATCTCTTGCTGTAAGGATGTTCAGTTCACAGTCTTTATCAAGAACTGTACGAAGGTCTACAACCTCTCCATCTACTTCTCCTGCACAGGCTGCGCGTGCAAGTCCTTCACTGATGTCAAATGCAACGTCGATTACTGACTTTGCTTCTGAATATTCTTTTTTTGATCCATCTTTTAATGTAATAATCATTTTCGCTTCCTCCTATTTTCTTCAAGTAACTATGCATGCTTTCATTCGGGGATTCTATGGAAAAAGAAAAGACTTCATCTGTCCCCTGCACTCACATGCAAGGGACGGATAAAGTCTGATTATCAATTACTTTACTATCCGCGGTTCCACCCTTTTTGTTTTCAAGATCACAGCAAATGTACTGCTTTAAAACCACTTCATTCATGATTATAACGGAATCACCGGACCGGATTGGGGCCACTCAGAGGTAGTCTTCAAATGATTCCTGCTAAGATACTTCCAGCAAATGTATCTCTCTCTGTAACATTCCACATCCTACTCGTCTCGTCATCGTGTTATCGGCTAAGAACTATGTTGCTTTATAATCCTTAACTTCTTCTGACCATCATTATAGCATTCAATCGAGGATTGTCAACGCTATTTTTACAGTTTTTTCAGTTTTTTAGATGATCTTCTTTTTCTTGAAGATCAAAATACAGATCACGATAATGACAATACTAAGTGCCATTACCGCCGGATATCCATTTTCAAGTCCAGGCATATCTTTAAAGTTCATTCCAAACCATCCCGTGATCAATGTCAGTGGGAAGAAAATCGTAGAAATCACTGTTAAAAACTGCATATTGTTATTCTGTCTATTATCAATCTGAGACTGGTAAGCCTCCTTTACCTGACGGGCATATTCCAACAGATGAGAAGTACGGCTCATCAGACGGTCTGCACGGTCAGTAAGTGTTCCGAAGTATTTCAATTGATCATTCAAAAACAATCCATTCTCGTTCTCTTCAAGCTCTTTTGTCAAGTCCATCATCTCATCATAATAGCTTCTCAGATTCAGAAGTTCCCTCCGGATTGGCATCAATCGATTCTGAACAGTGTCCGTATGATCCTGAGATACATCCTCTTCCATCCGAAGAAGTCTGCGCTCATAAGCCACAAGGATCTCCAGATCACGGCTCATAAATTCTGCAATGTAATTATAGAGGAATCTCTCTTTCGTCTCACCCTGATGCATTCGTTTCCTCTTGATCCTACTAATAAGTCGCTCTGAAAATGTCTCGTCATCTACGATAACAACATTATTTTCATTTACAAACATGTACATTCGGTATCTGCTTCCTAATACATCAAGAAGCTTTGGAATGCAAAAAGTTCCTACCATACATTCCTGCTGATTCTCAATCTTACAGAATCCGATCTTCGCAATCTGGATCTCACTTTCATATATGATCCCTGCTGTTGCCAATGTCTCCTCCGCATGATTGGAATCTGTGAGGAACACAGCAGGACACTTTTCTTTCTCCCATTCTTCCTGACTGATCTCTGTCAGACGTTCCCCGAATTTATAGATCATTCTATCACCTTATTTTCTGTCTGTTGTACAGCCGCCTCCAACTGATTACTACTGTTCACTGCTGCTTTCGCATAGGCTTCCTGGTAAAGAAGTTCCTGTGAGTTAATTGGCTGTCCCTTACATTCTACCACAGAATAGGTTCCTTTTGCATCCTCCTTTCGCGCTTTTTTGTTATCACTTAACATCAGATCAAAAAGATCCTGCAGACGTTTCTTTAATCGTTCGGAATAAACCGGCGCTGCAACCTCTACACGCTTTACTGTGTTTCGTGTCATAAAATCAGCAGATCCGATATAATACTGTGCCTCTTCTCCATTTCCGAAGATATAGATTCTGGAATGTTCCAGGAATCTTCCGACAACACTAATCACATGAATATTTTCTGTCTCACCTTCTACGCCCGGGATCAGACAGCAGATACCTCTGATGATCATGTCAATCTTCACGCCAGCCTTAGACGCATCGATTAATTTATCAATGATACGCTTATCTGTCAGAGAATTCATTTTCAGTCCGATGTATGCAGTCTCTCCATTTTTCTGTTTCTGGATCTGTTCCTCGATTTTCTCGATCACTTTAGACTGAAGGCATTTCGGTGCAACAAGTAAATGCTCCATGTCTTCAACTACTTCCCCTTTAGCAAGTGCCTGGAACACTCTTGCTGCATCCATTCCGAGCTGCTCATCCGCTGTCATAAGAGAAAGGTCTGTATAAAGTCTTGCGGTCTTTTCATTGTAGTTTCCGGTTCCGATCTGTGTGATGTACTGGATTCCATTTGCTCCTCTGCGTGTGATCAGACACAACTTAGAATGTACTTTATAATGCTCCAGTCCATAGATGATCTGACATCCGGCCTCTTCGAGCATTCTGGACCAGCGGATATTATTCTCCTCATCAAAACGTGCACGAAGCTCTACGAGAACAACTACTTCTTTTCCATTCTCTGCCGCCTCGCAAAGTGCCTCGATGACCTTACTCTGTTTTGCCAGTCGGTACAATGTCATCTTAATGGAAATGACACTGTCATCCTCTGCTGCTTCTGTCAGCATTTTCAGGAAAGGTCTGATAGAATCATAAGGATAGGATAACAGCTTGTCTTCCTGTGTGATCTGCTGTAAAATGCTCTGTCCATCCTTGAATTCCGGACTCTTCTGCGGCACGCGCTTTTCATAGAAGAGCTCTGTATTTCTGCGCAGAAGATCCTGAAGCTGGAACACGAAAGAAACATCCAGTGGTGCTTCACTACGGAATACTCTGTCCGGAGTTACATCCAGGTATCTGCACAATGCGTCTACAACAGTTTCATCCATCTCTCTGGAAAGATCAATACGCACCGGAGAGAGTTTCTTTCTCTGCTTCATCAGATCTTCCATAAACTCACGATAATCAAGATCCTCATCATAAGCCGCATCGGCATCGATATCCGCATTTCTTACGACCTTCAATAAAGATTTCCCCTTTACCTTGTATCCCTTAAAGACTTTGCCAATATAATGAAGAATCAGATCTTCAATGAGCATATATCTTCCTTTTCCACCGGGAAGTTCAACCATTCTTGTCAGCATATTGTTGGAGCATGGAATGATTCCGATTCTTTCCTTCTTATTTCTCGTCTCAAGAACAACGACTGCGTAAATTTCTCCATTTTTTAAGAAAGGAAATGGTTGTCTCTTACCGACGATTGTCGGTGAACTTAAAGGCATAATCTCCTTCATAAAATACTTCTCAAGAAATTTTTTCTCCTCTGATTTTGCAGAAGCATGATTAATCAATGTAATTCCGTACTCTTCAATCTTCTTCATCAGCTTCTCATAAGCCTTATCTTTTCTCTGATTCAGCTTCTTAACTTCTTTAATGATTGCACGGATCTGTTCTGCTGAAGTCATCTTTGTCTTATTCTCTCTGATCTCTGTACTGATCAGCATCTGATCCTGAAGTGATCCGACACGCACACGGAAGAATTCATCCAGATTACTCTGATAGATTGACACAAATGTCATACGCTCGCACAGCGGTACTTCCGGGTTTTCTGCTTCCTCCAATACTCTTTCATTGAACTTCAACCAGGATAATTCACGGTTCATGTATACATTACTCATTTGATTTTCTCCATTCTTTAACACATTTTGTTGCCATTTGCAATTAGCTTAAATTTACAGTCAAGGCGTTCTGCCGCTCTTCTGCACATGATCATACGCTCCAGAAAGATTTCAAAATAATCCATAACGGTGCAGATTTCATCATCTAGCTCCAGTTCCATCTGTATTACTTTCTTCTCTTTTTGAATTGTCAACTTCGTTGACAGGGCTGCATAATTTACCCTGTCATGTATGTCAAATGTTGCCGGAACCGGATTCTGTACACGGTTTCGTCTTACATCTGTCTTATCTGCCAGTATCAGTGCAGCTGATACTGGATCCACAGCATCTCCGGTTGCCTCGTCATGGTGACCGATTGCTGTCATAATTACCAGAACATCTTTCAATGACATCTCTGTATCCTTTAATATCTGATATGCCAGCAGTGCACCGCTGTGTGCATGATCATGCCTGTTAATACTATTTCCGATGTCATGCATATAACCTGCGATTCTTGCAAGTTCAATCTTATGTTTTCCATATCCGAGCTCTGTCAGAATCTTGCCTGCAGTATCTGATACTTTTGCGGCATGTTTTTTGGAATGTTCTGTATATCCAAGCTCTTTTAAAGTAGCATTTCCCTGTTCGATCAACAGATTTATTTCTTCTATCTCCCGAACCTCTTTATATGTTGTTTTCAAAGTCTTTTTACTGCCTCCATTGCAAGTTCTGAACGTTCGCATTCTTCTGCTGTCATCGTCAGCTGCCAGCACAATGGACTTCCTTTCATATGTTCTGCCGCATAACTCAGACCATTGGTTCTCTCATCCAGGAACGGGCGGTCTATCTGATTCGGATCTCCTAAAAGAATGATCTTCGTATCCTTTCCTGCTCTTGTGATAATGCCTTTGATCTGATCCGGCGTTGTATTCTGCGCTTCATCAATGATCAGATACGTCTTGACGATCGACCGGCCACGGATAAAATTCAGTGCCTCTGCCTGAATGAAACCTCTGGAATAAATTTCCTCCACTTTATCCCGCAATACCTCTTCGTCTTTATAACGCTCGTCCTCATTCGAATCAAGCAACTGCTCCAGGTTATCAAGGACCGGGCGCATCAACGGAGAAATCTTTTCCTGTTCATCTCCCGGAAGGAATCCGATTCCTTCGTCAAACTGCGCATTCGGTCTACAGACAAGAATCTTTCTGTATTCGCCTGTCGGATGATTCATCAATTTTTCCAGACCTACTGCAAGAGAATAAAATGTCTTGCTTGTTCCCGCCATTCCTTTGACAATAACAAGCGGTGCTTTCTCTGCTGGCTGCATCAAAGCTTCCTGTAAGAAATACTGTCCTGCATTTCTTGGAGAAATTCCATACGGAGAACTCTTTCTAAATTCCAGTTTCCGAAGGATTCCATGCTCCACTCTTCCAAGATGTGTCTTCTTTCTTGCCTGATCTGATTTAATGATCACGAACTGATTTTCCAAAAGATTAGGACAAAATGCTTTCTCATTCTCATCTAATTGATAAACTTCATCCACCGGTATTCCCTTTTTCTTAAAATCCTTAAACAATTCATCCGGTGCATAAACTTCACATCTTCCGGTATACTGTCTGTCATGAGCTATCACCTGCTCGGAAATAAAATCTTCTGCGCACAGATCCAACACCTGTGCTTTAATTCGAAGCAGGATATCTTTCGTCACAAGAACAACCTGTTCTTTTCTTGATTCCTTTAATCCAAGGCAAACCTTTAAGATTCTGTTATCTGCAACCTCCAGAGATAAATCTACCGGAAGTTCAACATCTACAAAATTCTTTTCAACCCGACAGATTCCTCCATTCTCAAGGGATACACCCTCCAGAAGATTCCCCTTCTGACGTAGTTCTTCAAGCAGACGGATACATTTTCTTGCATTGGCTCCTGTCTCGCCATCTGCTTTTTTCAAATGATCAAGTTCTTCCAATACAACCATCGGGAGAACGACCAGATTATCCTCAAAACTAAAAAGCGCATTTGGGGACTGAATCAGAACGTTGGTATCCATCACATAAATTTTAATCATATAATAATGCCCTCTCTGAGTCTTTGTTGTCATCTTAAATACAAAGCTGACAACATTCTTTTCCATTTTTCTGTTTTATTTTACAAATGCTGCTTTACATTCTGATATGATTTATGTTAAATCTATGTAAAATAAATTTCTCTATTGCGCCTTTCTTACGCTTGTTTTCAGCTTCCTATAAACACAAAACACCTTGAAGAGATTTTTTACCAATACCGCCTCAAGGTGTTTCGCAATATTAAACGATTATCTTTCATTCTTATTTTACATTCTCACCGCTCTCTTACACTTCCGGCAGTTCTTTCACAAATTCCAGCAACTCTTCCATCGAGCCCTGATATTCGGAGTCGATCGGAAGGTTTTTCTTATTCTCCATCGTATCTGTGATAAGAAATACAGGAACTCCAAACGCACGGATCGCAAGATCTTCCTCCACATCATTTCCAACCATCAGACATTCTGACGGATCAAGCTCAAACTGTTCCAAAATTTGACGGAAATATTCCGGATTTGGCTTACAGTATACATGATCTTCATAGGTTGTGATAATCTTAAAATCTTCCGGATCCAGTCCTGCCCAGTCGATACGATTCATTGTTGCACATCTTGGAAAGATCGGGTTTGTTGCAAGATAAACTTCAATGCCTTTCTTCTTCGCCTCTTTTATAACCATATCTGAAAGTGGTGTCGGCTGTGTCGTGCACTTGGCCTGATTGAATTCATCCTCATAAAATGCATCTGCGATTGCCTCTGATTCTTCCACAGAAAGAGGCAGGAATTCATCAATATAACTCCAGAATGCCTCCCTGTTTGTTCTGGAACCATCGTTTTTCACCATCGCCTCATAGCCTTTCCACACAGCACCAATGAATCCTTTTGGATCCATTTCCACGCCGTTCTTCAAATATGCCTTTGCAAGAAGCGGCATATAAAAACGGACAAATTCGTCCTGTACCATCGGTAAAAGTGTTCCGTCTAAGTCAAATAAAATATGTTTAATCGACATCTTTTTCTCCTTCTTTCAATCTTTGTGCTCTTCTCTGATTGCTGATGACTCTTATAATGTCGGTCATAGAATAAGCCCTTTTTATCATAATAGTAACATTATACTCTCATATATTTCCTTCTATCAAGCAAATTGTCATTCAGAACATGCCACTTCATAAAAGTTGTTACTGTTCACAGTACCTGTGACCAGCAACGCATCTCGCCATTTAAAATCGCCTTTGGCGATGGGCGAGATGCCATTCAAGATAAAACGTGCATCCTCCGTGCCAATCAGCGTAGTGATTGACACGGGAGTGAACAGTAACTAAAAGTTTCACATTTCTTATTATCTATACTGCAGATACTCCAGGAACCGCTTCACCGCCGGAGTTGCACCTTTTCTGTTACGCATGGCAAGTCCTATATTACGATACGCCGGGATTTCCAGTTCTCGTGTAACAATTCGATACGGAATCCGTTTCAAGATCAGTTCCGGCAAAACACTGATTCCAAGCCCGCTCTCAACCATCGCCATGATCGCGTAGTCATCCCATGTTGTGAAATGTACTTTCGGCTTTAAATTACTTCTTTCAAAGATCTCAGAAACTTCTGCCTTAGCACCTTTCTCCAATAGCATAAACGGTTCCTCACAAAGCGCACTGACCGGAATCTTCTGAAGTTCTGTCAGCGGATGTCCTTCCGGAAGCACGACAAGCAGCCTGTCCTGCTCCAGGAAAATTGTATCCATCTCATCCCTTACTGGCAATCTTGTGAATCCACAGTCAATTCGCCCTTCCATGATCCATTCTTCAATATCCGTATAATCACCCAAAAGCATCTCGTAATCAATGTTTGGATAATTTTTCTGAAATTCCTTGATAATATTCGGCAGCCAATGTGTTGCTACGCTGGAAAATGTACCGATACGGATCAATCCTGACTTTAACCCTTGAAGCTCATCAACTTCCAATTGAAGTTTCTCGTATTCTCTGCAGACCCGTTCTGCATAAGGAAGTAACTTCATCCCACTGCTTGTAAGCTTTACTCCTGACTTGCTTCGTTCAAGCAGAACTACCTTCCATTCCTTTTCCAGATCATTGATCATTCGGCTGATCCCTGACTGGGAATAACTCAACTGTTCCGCTGCCTTTGTAAAACTTCCACACTCTACTGTCTTAACAAATGCCATGTATTTCTGAATACTTCCATCCATGAATTTAACACTCCTTTCGCTTTACATTTTCCCATCTGTTTTCGCTACGAAAAATCTCTTCACTTACTTTATATTTGTTTTTGTCATGTAATTCATGAGAAACATTCGCTTTTGTAATTGATAACTGTATGATACTATAAAACAGTCGATGAGACAAGGCTGGTTGTTAACTGACATCCGGAAATTATTTTAAAAGATATTCAGCAAGGAGTTATGTATTATGGGACTTTATAATAATCGAATCGTAGTAAAAGTTGGAACATCTACACTTACCAATGACGCCGGAAAGAGCGATCTTCGTACAACAGACCGTCTTGCCTGTGTACTTTCTGATATCCAGAACATGGGATATGAAGTTGTACTCGTTTCCTCCGGAGCGATCGCAGTCGGAAGAAATAAACTGAACATGACTGCTAAACCAGACAGTATGCGTATGAAACAGGCTGCTGCTGCAGTTGGACAATGTAGTCTGATGTATCTGTATGACAAGTTCTTCGGTGACTATGACAAGACAGTTGCCCAGATCCTGCTCAATGCAGATGATATTGAAGAAGAAGAAAAAAAGGAAAATCTGATCAATACATTCAATGCGCTTCTCGAGATGGGTGTAATCCCGATTGTAAACGAAAATGACTCCGTAAGCTATAAAGAAATCGAATCCGAGGATCGTCTCTTCGGTGATAACGACATGCTCTCAGCTGTCGTTGCAGTACTCTGTCGGGCAAAGCATCTGGTCATTTTCTCCGACATTGATGGATTTTATGACCACGATCCAAGATTGTATCCAAATGCACAGCTAATCGATCAGATTGATACAATTGATGACAGCGTCTATGCTTTAGCCGGTGGCGCAGGTTCCCGACGTGGAACAGGCGGAATGCGTACAAAACTTCAGGCCGCATCTCTTGCCACTTCCCAGGGAACAAACACAATTGTTACAAACGGAAAGCGTCCGGAAGTCCTTTATGATATTGTAAAAGGCGGAAGAGCCGGCACATTATTCCCGGGAAAAATCTGATTCTTTCAGTAACATATTATAATTAACTCAAACTTCGCACTTGAATAAGTGCTTATGCACCTTGAAAATTCAATAATAACTGGCATAAAAATAGCATGAATACAATCTGGTTTGATATAATTGAGTTGTCCAAAAACAATTAAAACCGGAGGC